>AZIC01004568.1_pt1 | contig 102834 bp, 207 predicted proteins | sample 359061 | NCBI WGS metagenome assembly AZIC01 (sample SAMN02429709, study PRJNA222657) | marine sediment metagenome | biome: Sediment sample; isolation source: sample MGS-MES from oil contaminated site at the harbour of Messina (Sicily... | place: Italy: Messine | collected 2011-04-30 | depth 1 m m
ACATAAGAAAAATTCACAGATAATTTCTTAATTGAATATATGAGATATACGCACGTAAATAAAAAAAAAGGGTTAGAGATTCTTATGAGTCCCTAACCCTTTTTTTATTTAATTCCAATAAATTCCTAATCTTACAACAGGTTCATAATAACCTCTTGCAAATCTAGTTCGATTCCTTGCTCGTATTTCACGTCTTTGACGTTTTCGCATAAGACTGCCGCGCGAATACTTTTTACCATCACTATATGATCTACTCATATCAGTCCCCATATAATTTTATCTATCTCGCTATATGTAGCATCTTCATGTATATGTGCATGTTTATTGCCATACTGTAAATATAAACCATCAGATGAGCGTCTAATTATAGGTTTATACTGACTAATTCTATTTACATAATTACTAATATCTTCCAAACTTCTAGGCGCATTTTTATCTTTAATATAAATCTTTTCTATATTATAATTATGAATATCTTCACTACATAATTCTGGTGCCCATTCATTAGTTATATAAAATGAACCGTTATCATAAGCTATATCACCAATGCCGCCAGCTATCCAATTATCACCACAGAATCTGCCATCATACTTAACAGTATCCTCTGTGAATAGTTCAATATTATTAATATCGTTTAATAATGTAGAGACTTTAATATCTGATATATATGGACATGTTATTTCGTATATATTATCGGTACATGTTATAGATAACTTATCAGCTTTGAATCTTATACTAGACATAGTTCTCCATCCTATCGAAATGTTTACCTATACCACCTCGAAGATCTTCCCATGTAATATGATTAGGATCTGGTACATATTCAAGAATCCAAGTTGTTCGTACATTATTGTTACCTATTACATAGATAGTATTATTACCAGCATATGTTATAATATATTTTGTAAAAATTCCGATTTCTTTATTTCTTTTAGTACCATAGTATTTAAACATATCGCCGGGACGATATGTTCTTTTATTATCAACTGTCATACTAATCTTAATCCTCTAGTAATCGCGCAACTCTGTCGAAGTCATATGCATATTCTACACTACCTTCCATATCAACTTGTGCAAGAGTATCTATCTCCTTAGTAAACACTGGTATTTCTTCACTAAATGATAATTTACAATTAGGTCTGAAGTTACCATCACCATCTGCATAGAATGCTACAAATCTACTCATACCAATATTTCCCATGTAGGTCCATTGTTCAAACATAGCTTGTAATGCAAGTGCTTGTGGAACTGTTACATCCATTTCTACAGTCATCTTTATAGTTTCACTCAAGATCCCACTTCCATTTTACATCTAATTTTTCAAATGGTATTCCTGCAAGTCGTAGGAAATTTAATCCAGACATATCATTACTAGAATCCATATATACAACTCTAGTTATTCCTGCCGCCTTAATCTCTTTTGCACAATCTATACATGGTTGGTATGTCACGTACAAAGTAGCTGTGTCAGGATTAAACCTCATCTTATCTATTGTTCGAGCTTCTGCATGTTCTGCATCGCATGTTGCTCTATTACATATTCGGCAAGCTTTTGGTGCTTTATTACATGCGTGTGCTATCCGGCGATTTCCAGATACAATTATTGCACCAACTTGACGTTTACTACAATTCGATTCTTCAGCAACTTCGCGAGCTACTTGCATCCAATATAAATCTTTACTCATTATACAATCTCCAATATTTTTCTTGCCAAGCAGTTAATGATTCCATTTCTCTATCTGCTATTACTTCAACTCTTAATTTATTCATATCATCAATAGTAACAGCATCTTCTATCTTCCACATTAGTAATGTGTGATCTACATTATCTCTACGTACTTTCATTCTGAACATCTCCAAAGTTATTTGCAACCATTACTAAATCAAATATATCTACAATACCATCATTATTAACATCGCCTATATCTGTTGTTTTACCTATATTATTTGCCACTGTTGTTAAATCAATTATGTCGATAATCCTATCTTGGTTAATATCATATGACCAATATTGTAGAACCACTGTAAGATTGAATTCAGCATATGTGTGAAGCCATTCGTCTCCAACGGTAAGTCCGATGGTGTAATTTCCGGGAGTGGGAGTGTCCCAGTGAAATGTACCGTTCTGCATATAGCCGTATGCGCCATCTGGTTTAGGTTCTATCCAAAATGTTTCTATAGGATCATTATCAGGATCTGAGTATTCATATGTTTTAGAATATGGTGATCCAGTATATATTGTCTCATCTTCTGGTTGTGTAATCACTGGTGGATTATCTATAATAATAGGTGTAGATGTTACATTTACAAATACCTCTTCCATCTGATTATTTATAAATGTCACATTAGCTATTCCTACTTCCGTCATACCAGTCTTACCAGTCGGCATAAATGTAATTGTATTTAATGTTCCTGGTTCTGTAAACTCATTTTCATACAATAATGTTCCGAAAATTAGATTGCCAACTTCACCTAAAAATCCATCTGTGAATAGTAGAGGACCTTTTTCAGCTTCTATTTTAGTTATATATGCTGGATCATAAACTATATCATATTGAAATCCTGTGAAGTTTTCAGTCTGATTTACATTTACACTTAATAAAAATTCATCATATGTATTATATGATGCACTAGCATTATATACACTTAACTCAGTACATAATCCAGGTTGCACTAATAGTATAAGTGTAATAATGAATATATTAATTACTCTCATAATTTCCTCATAAGTCTCGCGCTTATGTCTATTTTGATAGATCTATATTGTCATCAGCAAATAACTCTTCTGCTGTATAATCACAATAGCTTTTTGTAATCTTAATTTTAATATTTGTACCAGTAAGTTTTTTATCAATTGCAGGAATAATATTATCTCTAATTACTATAAAATCTTCATCGTTATCTACATATATTTCGATTAATGATACTTTTACATTAATACCTATTTCTGGAAATCCGCTTTTATATTTTAGTACTCGCTCAATATTAGCTTCGTCGGTATGTGTTATATAATCAGATCTTCCTATAATTTTTTCAAATAATGTTCTATATACATGCTCTTCACATTTAAGTGGATAAATACAATAATTATGGTTATAACCTTGTGTATTTTCTGATACAAAATATCTACATGTCCGTACTGCTTCTCGTATAAGTTTTTCTAAATATAAACGTTTACAAAAATTTTTATCTTCTCTTTCTATTTCTAATTCAATCATTATTAATCAACTCATTTAATGTTTGTGGTTTATCTTCTTCAAATGGATTTGGTATAAGTAATATATCTTCTAAGAAACTGCGAAATGTTAATTTAGTACCAGCTGTTGTTATACTATTACTTAATATTTGTTTATATATATCATATTGTAACATTTAATTACTCCAATAAATCGTTAAGTGTTTGTACTTTATATTTAGATATCACTACTGGTAAACCATAAAGGTACTTAATATGCGGAACTATATCGTCCGACACTGATAATATATTAATACCGCTACGTAATAATACCTCGTAAAAATCTATTGCACTCATAATATCACTATAGACCAAAAAAAAGGACTACTTATTTCGAAGTAGTCCCTGTTCTAAGTACAATGTCATTTACTGTTGTAATTCCTGTATCATATAAATTAGTTACTGTTGTACCACCGTCATAACACCATGGGTACTGTGGAGCAGTAGTTGGATATGTTATTCGTGTAGTATCTTTCTTATTCAGAAGTTCTTTGAGTATTTCAATCTGACCTTCTAAATTCGCAACCTGTAACTCTAACTTTCTACAGTTAGCACAACTACAAGTAGTTGTCGATGTATTAATATGCATTAAAATCTCTCCTTAAGAAGCTGCGTTAGCTTTAACGCCGAGCATTTCTTTAGCTAATTCTAGCTGACCCTTTAGGTATATATTTTGCCTTTCAAGCGATACAATCTGATTCTGTAGTTGTTTAAAAATATCTTCGACTGTAGGTTGTTCTGTCACAGCTTCCTCTGTAACAGGTTCTTCAACGACTTCTTCAACTACTTCCTTCTTTGCTTTTCTTACCATTTTATCTTGTCCTTTTATTTAAAATATAAATGAGTTAATAACTCATTTCATGTTGTGTGTTTCGTAATATATATCGTAATCAATATCTTCTGGGTCGCAATCCTGTGAACATAAACATTCAAATGGACACCAACCTTTTCCTCTACGACTTTCGTTTAATGCTTTATTACATGTGCAGAAATCGTAACTATATGCTGCAGGATAATCTTTAATATCATCAGATGCTGTATCTGCGTAGAACTTTTCTAATACTAAGTCCATCTCTTTAAGTATATTTTCTTTATCAAACTCGATAGCCAATTCTCTACCAAATCTAATAAAGTCTACAATACCGACATCAGCCATTTTCCCAGTCATTCTGAAATAAGCATGTGCATATAATTTAAGTTGAGTTACATATCCCTCGTTGAATGTAGTTTTATATATATTAGATGTTTTATAATCAACTAATATTATTTTACCATCTTTCTCATGTACTGCATCACAGTATCCTAAGAAGTTATCTAAGTCAAATTCAAGTTCACTATAAACTGGTTTTTGAGTATACCATGCTCGTGCAAAATTATTCTCATATTTTATCACATGATTTTCAAGTTGCATTATCGTTGTTGTAACATAGTTCTTTAGAATACGCTTTGATTCTCCTATCTTCATAGCTACTTCTAGAGCGTCACCTTCACAGATCTTTGTAAAATCTTCTCGTGGTGTAGGTGTAGGTTTACCAAAATAATCACCAGGCTTATCTAACTCTCTATCTAAGATCTTATACATATATTCATATAATTCAGTCTTATAATTAGAAGCTCTTATCGGCGACTTTCTAGGATTTAAATCTTGCCAGAAGTACTCGATACATGTGTGACATAGTACTCCGTTTACAAGTGCTATTGCCATCGGAGTCTTAAGTCTCTTCTTATATTGGAAGAAGTATTTACGTGGACACTCTTTAATGAGATTAATTCGACTTGCACTCGCTCTGCCTTTTTTAAATGCCATTAGACCACCTTTACTTCTATCTTATCACGATTACGGATCCCTGTAATTGTCGTATCATTTACAACATTTGCTGCGAATCCAAGTTCTCTTATCTTATCTCTAATTTCTAATAAATCTTTTTCTTTTAACATTAACTCTATATATGTCACTACCTCTATATAAACCTTTCGATCAATCTTTAACAAGTCTATATTTTTCTCCGTCGATGTAAACTTCTTCTAAGCGAGATTCTTTAACGATATCTTCTCCTAAAATTTTACCATCAATTTTTTCTGCAAAGAAGTGTAGTTCAGCCATTAAAGTTGAGAGGCGACCGCGCTTTGCTTCAAACATAAGATCTTTCGGAAATGATATTTCACTTATAAATTCCGTTCTTGCACGTAACACCATATGTCTATTATGAATACTCTCATACATTTCAAATTCCGTATTATCTACGAACTTAGGATTAATTAATGATGTTGTATATATGAAAATACTTTTCTCAGGATCTTCTGTCCAATCGCTAAATTTAGGTTCATCCATATTACCACTCCGGAAAATCGAAGCCTGTACTTACTCGCCACGAATAATCTATATCACCAACAATATTTTGTATTGTTCTTACAACGTCATGTAGTAATATATATGTCTTACTCTGATTACATAGTGTAGATATTCTAACTTGCCATTTAATATATTCCGCACAATTATTATGTATTGAAGTTACAAATAATTCAGGATGAATATCACGTATACTATTCTTTATAAAATAATATAATTGACTACTATTATTAGCACTTGTTGTCAGTTCCAATGCTATATTAATTCTCATTACTATCAGAGCTCTTTATAGTACTTGCCATTTTCTTTAATTATACCTTCAGGTAATGTATCTATTTTTTCTTCTAGTAGTGAGAATAGTTGTCGCATATTATAATCTATATTCTCTATATTACCTTCAGTTAACTCTGCGTAATATTCTGTTAGTACTTTAGTACTCACATCGACTTCTAATTTTAAATTGAAATCCCAAGTATTTTCATTTAAAGTTGCTGTCAATGTTAGGAAATCTCTTAAATTTTTAGGAGCGTAGTTATGTACTATAAGGTTTAATATTTTTTCAAATGATGGTATATCTTCCATTGTATCACCTATACTGGTGGATCCCATATAGCGAAGCGAGGCTCTCCTGAGTCACATTTATTATCTGTGACAATTAGTGAGTAGCTAACTCCATCTATAGTTTGTACCGTATTAATTACTTCTGATAAAACGTTTTTCATATCTTGTGTATCTTCAGGGAAATGAATTTCAAAGTATGCTGTTATTTCTGGTTGCCAGTTATCAATAGTCATATTATCACGTACCATATATAGATATGTCAGTCACATTTATCACACAATCAATATCTGTATTTAAGTTATTATTTATATAACTAATTATATTATTTACAATAAATTCTACCTCCTCAGTATGTCGTGGATAAAATATAATCATAGTATCTCGTACATTAAATGTAATATATCCTCTATCAATTCTAGAAATTCTAGGTTTTATCTGCTTCCAATCTATATTTGAATTACACGCAAAGCAAGCTGTTTCAATAATAACAGCTAGCTCGTGCTTTTTACTTTTCTCTGAGACTATAATCATTTATACACCTCAGAAATCAAATAGTGATTTTTGTGCTCTTAGTGATGGCTTTAGTTTACCTAGACCTAATCGCTCAATAGCTTTATCAACAACTTCAATATAATACTCAGTGTCTAGACTTTCTACATCTTCTACAGAATCAAATATTGTTACGAGTTGATATGGGCTAAGATTAGATTTAGCTTTCTGTTTCTTATGGCTTTTATCTAATCGTTCAGATCCTATTTTCACATACTCTAATTTAACTTGGTGTTCTATAGGTAAACCAAACCTAGAAGTATACTGCTTTGCTATCTGTTTTCCTATAGGTGTTCCAGATTTATATTCTAATATTGGTTTTACATTAATTGCTTTCTTCAATAAGTCAAGTGACCATTCAGATTGGTCATAATATTTATCTATAATATTAGCAAGACTATCATTATCAGCACCTGTTAAAAGTGCAAAACCAACTTCTTCAATAACGTTTGAATATAGCTTTGGCAATGATGAACCTTTAAACGATATACCATGTATAACTAGCTCGTCATTCCCATCTCTATCTTCTTCTAATAGCAAGTATTGCTTCTTACCTTCATTAAAATATGCTGCCTTAAATAACTCCTCTTCTAGTAAGATATAATTTTTAGGCACACTAAATGTCTCTAGCACATATTGTTCTAGCCACTCATTTGTATCATCTATATTGTGATCGGAATCTATTACTATACCGTCAGTATCGAGTGCTACAGTATTTCCTACAGTTTTATGACCAACTTCTCTCTCACCAATCTCTTCAATTAATTTTGAAATAAGATATCTACCAGTACCTGTAATCGCTATATAACATGCAAGTGAACCAAACTTAGCAAATCTTTGACCAAAATAACCTGTAATAGAATTCATAATTACTTTTAGATTAAGTTGATTAACATCTGCATCATTCCATTCTGCTGAATTAAACTCAAAGTCTTCAGCCATCTTGCGCTTAAGTTCAAGACGATCTTCCATTGTAGCATCAACGAAGTCGGATGCAAATCCTTTCTTATTAAAGTCTATCTCAATAATAACCTGTCTGTTAGCTTTCTCATCAGGTATAGATAATGTTAAGAAATTATCTTTACTCATAGACGCTGAGTATGGTTGCAGCTTTCTTTCTGTGCCTACAATCCTAGTAGTTGTCGGACAAAGATTTAGTGTCCTCATTAGATTAGGATAATAACTTTGAACATCAAACTTTCGTATACCATCTAAATATAATCCTGGTTTGAAACAACCTACATATGCACCCTGTTTATTATTAGATAAATACGGATATGCTTCTTCTACAGTCATGTCTGATATAATACCCATCTCACCAAACTTACGTGAGAATAAAATATTACCTACATAACTAGGTGGTCCATTTACAATAGAGTTTAATGCAACTTGAATATATTCTGCCATACCTATAAGTGTTGGTAAATAAATATTACATAAGAACATTGTTGAATCAACATCAGAAGTTAGATACATAGATAATCTCTCAGTATTAACTATTGATCGCATGTTACTCATAATTTCAGGTGGCTCTTCAATTACATCTTTCATACCATACATTCTTGAAATAGTTTTCAATCGTTTATTTTTAGGTGCTTCTTTAAATAAATTCTGATCCCGCATAACAGATCTGTCGAATATATCATAGTGGATACGCCCACCAATATGAACACCATAATCATCAACTCTGAGCGGTGCACTATTTCTAGATAGTCCACCAGAATATATACCATTAATTTCTAATCTCTTCATTATATATGGCCAGTCGAAAAATTTACCATTATAATCACATATAATATCTGGATCTAATTCTTTTACTCGCTCTATAAATTTAAGTAAAATTTCTCTATCATCTTTATGTGTGTTAGACATATAGATTTCAGTTGGATTATCATTTAACTTAATACCTATTGCAATTATAGCATTTTCCTCAGCAGTTGGAAACGTAAGATATGAATCAGTTTCAATATCAAAAGCCATAACTTTTAAGTCGTCAGTATGTGCGTAGTCTTTTAATATATCTGGTCTATCTATAAACACTCTATCTCTAAATTGAACGTTACCTTCAATAGCATCGTCCGGCCTGTTCTCATATAAATCTTTAGTTGTACTAAAACTACATTTATAAAGTTGCCCTGTGTAGTCTTTATCGTATAATAAAGTCTTATTAACTAATTCGTTTTTGCAATTAAGCTCTTCCTTCTTAGAATAAAAGAAGGGATTAAATGGAGATCTTATCCAAACTTCTTCTGAGTTTCTCCAAAATCGTAAATATTGTTTTGCATCTTTATCTGACGCATTTAATATTAGTGGTACATTCATACTTCGTCCTCAATTTCACTCTGTAAACCACATGCCTCACATGTTAATATACTGAGATTAACTTTTGTTTTATTTCTATGAAAGCAATTAGGGCATACATATACCCAATAGCAATCTCGTTCTCGTCTAGCTTTCATACTATCATCTATTCCTATTTCTTCTACATCCTTCACATGCTGTGCAGAAGTTGGTAAAGAAAGTGCACTGTGAATAGTTCTTTCTCATATGATAATTAAATCGTTCCATTATGTAACCTACATTAAGTTTAGGTTCACAAGCTTTATTAAACTCATTTAAAATAGCAAGTATCTCATCGCCAGTTTTTCCTCTGCGTTTATGGTAATGTATTAGACCGCATATTGCAAAGTCCCGTTCACCTTTTCTTGCACCAGTTTTCATAACAATTTCTTCTGCTTTACAGTCGTCTCCATCGTATCTCAAGATACCTCTAAACGCATCACTTACTGGTTTATGCATAGACTGTTGATATGCTGCAGCTTTTATGTCAAGCTGTTTCAGTAATTGTGTTATATCTCCGCCAGTTGGCCTGCGTTCCGGAATATATGTTGATGGGTTCTTAGACATATTTATTATATCATCTATATCTAAAAGCGGGACCATCTTTGGATTCATCGTAATACAGTATCTACCTGTCTTAGGATGAATTGTATTTGGTATTCTTATAATTCTACTAAGATCTCCAGTACATACTAAATCTAAGGTCTCAAACTTCGCACCTTCTTGCATCATATCTACAAACTGCTTTAATACTGTTTGTGGATATTTTAATTCTATAGGTTCAATATCTATATATGCATGTCCACCTTTCGATCCTGAGTAGTCTATTCTTGGCTCTATATTATGTCTAGTAGCCCAATTGAGAAGTCTATTAATATCTTCGAAAGCAGCTGCTGGGTTAGCTTCATCGTCAAAGTCTAACGGTATGGTATCTATGATTGCACTACGTGAATTGCGTGTAGTCTGATCGAATTGTTCATAACTATAAACTGACATGAAACAATTAGTATGAGAGTTAGATGCATTAAATGCCATAATATCTTCGACTGAATTTGCAATATAGTATTGCTTTTTATAGTCGCATCTATACGGATTACCAAGTCCTCTAGGGAACATATTGTTACTGAATACTTTTAATATTTCTTTATTTATTTCTAGCTGTTCTTTCTTCATAATTACTCCTCAATTTTAGATAAAAAAAGGAAACTGAGTTATTACTCAGTCTCCTATTATCCACACTCTTCTCTAATAAATTTTAGTAATGATTCATCAGATTCTAAATCGAATCCTAATTCCATTACTTCACTTACGGTTATATATTTTTTATCTTGTAAAACAGCTTCATAAAACATTCTGTGTGGTAGTAGAAATATTTTACCCATAACTCTAAACTCAATTGCCATAACACCGTATCTACCTGAATTATCTAGAAATGAGTGCTGCTTTGTAAATTGGTGCACACCAGATTTACTAGTATGTGATATCTTCGAAAAATATATCTTATCATTCGTTAAAGATTCTTCGTATATACTCTTACACTCTATTCCTATATATCCCATTTCAGGTGAATCAACTAAAATGTCGATTACTTGATTACATGATAGTCCATCTGGAAATGAGTATACATATCCACGCATACACTTATCTACCATATAATCATTAAATTCTACTACAACGCGTTTTTCTAGCACCTTTCCAACGTTCTTATTAATACGTGGATTGCAAGATGCCGACTTTTTCTTTCTTGCCAACTTATCACCAATCTAATACCTTGGCTATAAGAGTATCAAATGTTTCTAAAAATATATCTTCATCGTCGCTAGTATTAATACCATGTATTTCTACATCTGACACACTGACTTGAACATCATTAGAGATAAATGCATCAAATCTAGCTGCATCATATGCTGTCGGTTCTATATCTCTTATTGTATCTACAATAATAAGTTTAATTCCTCGCATACTAATCCAGTCATGTATTGCCTGAAGCTCTTCTTCGAATCGCATGTCATCTATAATAATATACTCAGTGTTATCATCAATATTATTTATAAGATATTTAGCATATATTTGTTTATCAAACATTTTAAGATCTTGTGCAAACTCTTCTACTAATGCTCTATTATCGTGTTTATTTATATTCAGATACTTTTCTGTAAAGTATCTTACAGGTTCTGCAAAAGATTTTACTTCGGCAGTATAACAATTTTTTATTAAATACTCACGCATTAAATGTGCAGTAGTTGTTTTGCCAGATCCGTTATAACCGACAAATGCGATTATTTTTTTTACCATATAAGTCACCAGTTAATTACTCTTTAGCACTTCTATAAGTTTCTCTACTTCGCCAGCGAGGACTATAAGACCCTCGCGGTCATCAACTATAATAACACCAAATGCTGTAGGTGCAACTTGTAAGAAATCGATAGTTTCAACCTCGCTGGAAAATGCATAATCATCTTCAAGAGCTTCTTTAATAAGGTCATCGTACTCATCAAGTGATCTAATAAGATCATCTATTAAATACTTAGGTGCGAAAATAGCTTCACCATCTCTGGCTAATACAAATCCATTTTCAACAGTCGTAACCTTAAGTTCTGATGTCGTAATTATATGTTCTATATTCATAATAGTTCTCCTTTATATATAATATGTTATTACTTCTATATAAACCTTTCGATCATTATGGTTTGGTAAGGTCTACACCGAAATCATAGTCGCCGCAATATGTATCTGTTAGTACAATTTTAATACCTTTATTTGATAGTTCTTCTAACATATCAATTAGTTTACTACGATGTCCGCTTACATATAGAGTTTCTTCTTTAGTATTAAAATATAATTCTGCAATTTTTATATTATATTCGCGCTCAACTTTTTTCCAAAATAAAAGATTATGTCTCACTATTCGAGTTTCCATATCGCAAATTGCTTCAAAATATTCTTTATCTATAAAGACTAAATCGAATTGTTTGCAAACTACTCTTAAATGATTTTTTACCGCTTTCTCCCAGCAGTCTGTGCTTTTATAAATTTCAAGCATTATATATCACCACTTAGGTTGTAAATATATTGGTTTGATGTTGCTAATTTAAATCCATGCATTTCATTATTATCTGTATATTTAGAATAATCAAATACACCAGTTTTAATAAGTGTACAATGTCGCAATATTTCTAATGGGATGTCAGCAATTTCAAACCTAGTAAAGAGATATATTTTAGTATTGTGTTCATAATCTATCCAAGATATAAACTCAGTAAGCTGGTCTATATCGTTCAGCAGTGGTTCTCCTCCAAATATACCTATGCATTCTACTACATCTAACGCTAGTTTTTCAGATATATCGTTCTTCCATTGAGTCCACTCGGTACCAATATTAAAGTCCCAAAGCTCTGTATTGTGACAGCTTGCTTTGTCAATACCTTTATCAATAAATTCTTTATTTAACTTATTACAGAATCCATCACATCCAGGTATATATATTTCAAGCATATGTCTATTAATGTCGTATTGTGTTGATACAATATTCATACTATTTACTTATCCAACCATTTTCAGGTGCAAAATCATCATGCTCTACTTTCTCTGCAAGTTGAACTAGTAAGTCAACTACTTCATATGTATAAACTTCTTCTGTTGAATTATTAATTTCGACCCAATTATCGATAAGTCTAGCAAGATGTCTATGCAACTTATCTTTATCTACTTCAAACATATCTTACCTCACAAAACTTTTTCAAGTATTCTAATAAATATATCATGGTATCTATTTCCCAATCTGATGAGTCTAGTCTATACATGCCATCTAGTTTACTATTTATAGTATCAACTATTTGTTGAATTGATTCGAACTTATCTTGATATACATCCCAATATATTTCGCTCATATCATGAGTAAAAGATTCGTAATACATTGGCTTGACGTCTTGTTCCATAAATATATTAGCAAGTCTAATTACCTCAGTACTAATTTCAGCTAGATGATTTTGACCTATCATTTTCCACTCCAATTTTTCTCGTATGCTATAATATAATCCTCTAGCTCATTCGCCTCAGCTAGTAATGTTTTAGCAATATCTATACATTTTTGATTATCCGATGTACGAATAAATTTACCAAGAGTAAGGATTATCACTCTTGTCTCTGGTTCTGTGAAGTCTGCAAATCGCATATCATTTCTCCGAGTTCTTTTAGGCAGTTACTACATAGTTCAAATGTTGAGAAGTATTTATGTGGTGTAAATACTATTTGATAATCAACATATACTTCACTACAACTCATACATAACTGTCCACTATATTCTTGTTTTGGTAGATCTTTAATAAAAATATTTGAGGCCATACTAAACCTCGATATCTGAGTATGTTTGTCTATTTGGGAAATCCAGCTTTCTTCGTGTCTCATGCCATGTCTTTACATTAGTTAGGAACCCAACGATCTTTTGATAATGGTCAGTGATATCTGCACCACATACATCGCAGATATCTCCACGGGTTACAGATAAATGTCCATTCGCACATTGGCCAAGTACTGGATTAAGGGCATGATAAATTACACCACTTTTGATAGCAAACTTAGTAAGTGCTGCCATTCTCTCAACAGTATCAACTTCTGTATCAATATTAATATGAAGAATACTACCGCCAGAAAAGTGTGAATCAAATACACCTTGCAATCTTATTCTATCAAGCATATCAGCATTAGTTGTTAATGGTATGAATTGGTTAGAATATATCTCATACTGATCTTGGAACCTAAGTAGATGATCTTTCTGCGCAATCTTAATACTCATATTCTCGCCAGGCACTTGTTCGACATTATGTAATGAGTGATATCGCTTATCAAATTCAAGATGTAAACTATTAATTTTTTCCATCACATCTATTACAAACTCTTGTCCTGTATTTTCAAGAACATGCATTCCCATTAGTTCTACAGATTCATTCAATCCATTTATACCAAGTGTTGAGTATTGCTTAGCAAGTTCTATAAACTCGTGTGTATATAATGGTTGATTACCACTATCAATTCTTTTCTTAATCAAGCTTCTCTTAGCATGATTAATACGTGCAGCGGTTATCACAAGATGTTCTAATAACTCCATATACTTATCTATATCACCATCAGCACGAATCGCAAGTCGTGGGAAATTAATACTACATACACCTATTGATCCAAGCTTAGTAGATCCTCCGCCGATTGAGTTTACATATCCAGGTAATTCAATCATATCAGAACGAAGTCTGCAACAACCACTTACAGTTGACGTCTTACCTGCATAGTTATTTATAAAGTTAAACTTTCTATTTTTATCTGAGATCATGAATAAGAAGTCTTCATCCTTAACATTCTTCTCATCATCAACACTAAAGCATGCTGATGTAACTGGGAATGTAATAGGAGTTCTCTCTAATTCTTCATTCATAATGTCAATGAAAAGTTCCTGTATATCCATTATGACATCTGCATCTGGTGTAGAACCGTCTGGGAATAAGTACTGATCTTTAAGACTTTCAATAAAGTATTTGTCGTATACACTTACGTTTGTATATGGACTTTGCAAACCAGATCTGCTTGGTTGATTAATAGTATATATAAAGGATACAATTGTCTCTTTAATATAACTCCAACAATCTTCTTCGGTTACAAATGCAAAGTGACCATCACGTTTTGTCTCAAGAATATTCTTAACATAATAAGACATAACAATGAATAAGTCTGCAATACCGCTGGCACCTAATGTTGAGTTTGCAGCTATTGTAATAAACTGTTCAAGCTGACTTTTAAATGCATATAGATACTTTGGTGGTACTGAGTTAATCTTCTTAATCATAGGAAGACCTTTAATCATGACATCATATGTTGAATAGTTCCAACAATAACTTATACCTGCACCAATTCCATGGAAATCGTGAATATATATATCCCCAGAAAGCTGGAGTTCTATAATCTCGTTTGCAACTTGACCTCCGAATAATCTACGAAGCTCCTTCCATAGCATATAATAACTGTTAATTCTTTCAAATGGTTTCTTTAGTTCGATCGTATATGCTATAATAGATACATCATCTACGTTTGCATTAGCATCAATTGATGCGTCCGCTGTAACTGATGATGCAAAAAACTTTTTACTAAATTTACTGAGGTCTAGCTGGTCACCTATACCGTCTAGGTTAAATAATTCTTTAGGATACTTCCCTCGCAGATGCATCCACAGCGCATCGAAGTCATCGTCATATGTCGTTTTTATATACATATTAGACCTCCTTGAAATCTATTACTTGTCCATCTCTAACTACAATAGGCAAAACCATAAGTTTCTTTTCTTTAGCCTGTGTAATTAGTTCATCCTTTATAGCAGGATCTACATCGTCTAACATAAATGCATCGAAATCTATACCTCTCTCACCTAACATCTTCTTCACTATTTCGCACCTGCCGCAGCCGTGGTTCGAGTATATCTGTATCATCATCTTCTGTGTCATCGTATTTTCTCCTATATCCTTCATAATCTACTTTTATTAAACAGTTAGATGGGTTGCAATATGCATCTTTCATTACTCCTTTTAGAAAACAAAAATGTTCTCCATCCCATTTATACCATTCACAATCTGTTCCGTTCATTTTACCACATTTTTTTGGGTACTTATAATATGTTTTCTGAAATCAATCATCATATATAAAGCTTTCGGTTACTCAGAACCGATTGCTCCATACTTACATAGATCGTTTTCAACCATAATATCTATCATTGTCTTAAAACTTGTAGTTGGTTTCCAATCAAGTTTATCTTCTATTCTTGTTGCGTCACCTATTAGTACATCAACTTCTGCTGGTCTATAGAAATCTCTATCGATAATTACATAATTTCTATAATCTAAATCTAATAGACTAAACGCTATGTCGCAAAATTCTCTTACAGTATGTGTAGACCCTGTAGATATAACAAAGTCACTAGGTTCATCTTGCTGCAATATTCTCCAAGCAGCATCCATATAATCAGGTGCATAACCCCAATCGCGTTTTGCATCTAAGTTACCAAGTCGTAACTCTGTATCAATATCCAAGTAACATCTGACTGCACCATCAACAATCTTTCTAGTTACAAATTCAATTCCGCGTCGTTCACTCTCATGATTAAACATAATACCATTCGATACATGTAAGCCATACGACTCTCTATAATTCTTAACCATCCAATATCCATATAACTTAGCTATACCATAAGGGCTACGTGGATAAAATGGCGTATCCTCATTCTGAGGCATTGTCTGAACCTTACCGTACATTTCACTAGAAGATGCTTGGAATAATCTTGCATCAGGAGCTTCCTCCTTCATCGCATTTAAAATTCTTGTAACACCTAGTCCGGTAATATTTGCAGTCAATTCTGGTTGTGTCCAACTTGTTCCTACAAATGATTGTGCTGCTAAGTTATAAATCTCATCCGGTTCAGCTTGTATAATCGCTTTATTTATTGAATGTGAATCTGTCATATCACCTTCAATAAATGTAACAAGATCTTGTATATTTTCTAAGTTTGTTGTATTAGGACTAGAAAGTCTACGAACTAATCCGAAAACTTCATACCCCATATCTAAAAGCTGCTCAGCTAAGAAGCTGCCGTCTTGTCCTGTTATTCCTGTTATTAATGCATTTCCTGTCATCTATATCACCAAAATAAAGATAAAACAAATATCAACCAAAATGTATCTGGATTTATAATTTCAAAATATAGTAATATTACTAAAATTATATATATTGCTATCACTACCAGCTCTCCGGATATTCTGTTATAAATGGTATAATTAAATCTTTATCATATCTTTCCATAACTAATTCTAAGTTAGTACAATCATGATCATAATAATCTCTACCATTAAATGGATCTTTATAATCTATCAGTTCAATATGCTTGCCAGTTATAATCATATTCCAAGGCCTAACATCACCATGATCATCTTCGAATTCTATTTCGTCAAGTGATCTGATAACTTGCATCTTATCAGGATAAGATCCATTTAGTGCACAGAAAGTTGCAAAATTTATACCAGGTTTAAATTCTAACACTTTATCTTTTCGTTTAAATGTAATTATCTTATCGCTAAATGTAGAGTTAATTGTAGGCGATTCAAATTCAAATGGATCGCGTTTCCAAAATGATTTATGCACTGTTCGCTTCATATTAGAAAACATATATGTTGGTCGCATAAGCGTATTAGATACAGTATGTGTTTCAGTCTCGAAGATCTTATTCGCATCGTTAAATGATGGCATCTCACTATTAATTCTCTTCTGGTTACAAGCTTGCTCGTTTTCTACAGGTACTTCTAGTATAAGATTATCACCTAATGACTTCATCGCATTAAATACTTGCTGCATATTATCTGGGAAATGGTGTATAACGTTCAGTGCTAATACAACATCAAAGGTTTCGCAGTCAGCTAAGTCTTTTAGATCTTGTAGTGTAAGTAACTTTTCTAGTAATATAATATTATCGAAGTTGTTTGATTGACACAGCTCTCTTAGGAAAGGTACCTCTTCTTTACCACCCTCAATCATTATAACTGTAGCGTTAGGATAATCTTCTGCAATTCTAAATCCGAAATAACCATGATTTGCACCTATATCTAATACGGTAAACGGACGAGTATATTTATCTAAAACTTTAGATGCTATATTATGATAACGGGAGTCACATTCGCGAACTCCCTTATCTGTCACTTCTCTATTACAGATTACATCTTGGTATATTTCCATCTATTAAATCTCCTTGATAGTTCTTCTGCCATCTTTAATAGATACTTGTATATTTCTACTGCACTTTTTACAGTTAAATATCTCAATCTTTTCTGGACCATACATTCTATTCATAATTCTTTTCATTGATCTTTCACATTCCGGACAAATCATTATCGGTTCTCCTATTACTATATTTATCTTCAACTCTAAATACATCTTTATTTGTAGTTGCAGGTGTACCAAATTCGTGTATGGTTAAATTAGATAGAGCTTTAATTGTATGTACTGTTTCAGGGTTTATTATAACTGAGTCATCTTTATAATATACTTTATCTTCAACATAACCTTTACCTGTATCGTAACCAATAGCTGCTATACCTGACTTTATAAGCATACGCTCTGTCTTTTCCTTGTGATAATGTAGTGATGTAGCTTCACTTTCAAATATAAATAATTCTTTATGTGTTATATCTGAATCATCATCTATAATCTTCTCATATCCCCAAGGTTTAAAAATTCTATTGGAAAATTCTGACCGTACTACATTTAGATCTTTCATAGAATCAATAGACATCCAAAATAAATTATCATAGTTTTTATATGATGCAAGATTATCTGTATCTGCTAATGTAGGTAGTAATTTATCTTCAATATTAGTTGATTCAAAATACCATGTTTTAGCATCAGTTAGGAAGTTCTCTTTAAATAGATATATACCGCCATTTATCCACATATCAAGTGTAGGTTTCTCTTCGAATTTATCTACTGTTCCTGGTATACTTTCAGATACAATTCCGTATGGTGATTTTAATCTTGTAAGATATATTAGCGCAGGTTTATCGCTATCTTCTAATGCATAATACATATCCCTAAAGTTTATATCTGCAACTATATCCCCATTCATTAGTATAAACGGATTATCACCTATTAGTTGAATGGCGCCAGCTAGTGCAGCCGTTGTACCAATAGATTCAGATTCTATTATTGTATGTATCGTCATATCTGCAGATTGATTCATTGCTGCAAAACTAGATATCTTTAAACCTTTATCTCCAGCTAGTAAATATACATCTCTTACGCCAGCAGATTTTAGTTGCATTAGTTGATAGCTTAATATAGTAAACTCATCATTAATTGATAGTAATGATTTTGGAACATCTTGTGTTAATGGAAGGAGACGAGTTCCTGCGCCTCCACAGAATATTACTGCTGTTTCTATCATTTCTTTTTCACATCTTTAAATAGTTTTTCAAATGCTAAATTATGTTTAAGTATTAAATCACGTAGCTCATCTAATGGAATACTAGCATCTTTAGCTTTACGTGTAACTCTTTTATTAAGAATTTCTTTACTCATACCTCGTAACGCAGACTCTAGTGTCCCACCATAATAACCAATTGGTGTATGTACTTCTTCACCACCAACTGTTTTCTTCAGAAACACAGTATAGTTATTTGCTACAAATGCTATACCAATTGATAGTATAGGCTCAACAATAATAACGTCGAATGTCTTTACATTATCGATAGCTGGATCTCTTTCTTTCTTAGGTTTAGCCGCCTGCTTTTTAGCTACTGCTTTTTTTCTTGCAGCCATAAATTAATCACGTCCCTGTATGACCAAATCCACCAGTACCTCTTTCAGATTCACTTAATGTATCAGTCACTATAATTTTTGTCTCAGCAAGCTGGTTCACAACAAGTTGTGCTACTCTATCGCCTACCTTAACTTCAAATGGTTTATCGCTAAAATTTGCTAGTATAATACCGATATCGTCACGGTAGCCTGCGTCTATTGTTCCAGGACTATTAAGTACAAATATTCCATTATGATATGCTAGGCCACTTCTTGGTCTAACTTGTATTTCATATCCATATGGGATTTCTGCACTAATACCAGATCTAACTAACTTCCATTCTCCTGGCTTTATAATCAGATCATCGATTGAACATATATCCATTCCAGCATCACCATACTTAGCGTACTTCGGAACTACTGCTAGTTCATCTAGTTTATTAATTTTTATTGTTATTGTCATTTACATCTCCTATTATACAATTGGTTCCCAACTATCTGTGCTACGACGATATTCTACTTCAACCTTTTCAACTTGTTTGCAACCGCAGTGTCTACAAATTCTATTTTCATTCAAACCTATATATGAATATGTATAGCAATTATCACAACCATATTTGATGTAATCTTTAGTCATCGTGTACCTCAGATAATTTTAATCTATAAAATAATATAGCCGCTTGCGTTTCGTATATATATTTAGTATATTCACCTTTAGAAAGTAGATCTTTATTAGATTCTATAAACTTCAATATATCGAAACCCTGCGTTATTGCATTTATATATTTTTCACGATTCCATTCAATGCGCGTCTTATTTATTTCAGATATGTCTATATTATAATTATATATAGTTTTATTACGATTATATTGCGAAAATATTGGAGGTATTCCGATCATACTATTTCCACGCTTCACCTGTATCTTCAATATAGCCGTCTAGCCAATCATACTCGTCACTTGCAGATCTAATTGTAAGTAACATTCCATTAGTAAGTCTTATAAATAACTTATTAAATTCATACTCACTCTCGCCAGTTTCGAACCCTTCTATCTTACTACCAAGTACTATGTTTTCTTTATCGTTATCCCAAGATTTAGTAATAAAATGAGATCTTTCATGCTTACATGTCGCACATAAATTACCGACAGACCAACTGTACTTTGATGTACCCTCTTCGCCACATCTTGGACAATCCCAAAAATACTCTGTAACTTCCTGTGTAATAGTTCTTTTATTTACTTCGCTCATATTAACCTACCTCCATCCATGCTTCTTGATCATCGTATGCTGAAGCATATAGATTGATTATTCTACCATCTGGATGTTTAAATTCGATAGACTCGATTTCACCAACGTCGCATCCTAATATTGTAGTTATTTCAGACTCGTTTAATGTTTTCATAATGCCGTTTTCACCAAAGTATTCATCCCGCTCTCGTGTACGGCGTTCTATTCTGCAACGATTACATATAACATTATAGCTAGCTGGTGCCATACTATTTGTCATCTCATCACCACAATCTGGACAGGTCCAGACGTATTCTAATCTTTGTATTAATTTATTTCTAGTTATGTATTCTACCATTATATTACACCTCACTATAATCTATGTATTTAGCTATACGATAAAGCGAATAAAATATATGTGTACCTAAGATAGACTCTTCGCGTCCATCCCAAGGTACTCCGAGTGACTCTTCCATATTTGTTAATTCTATTGCGTAATATAGTTCTAGTATATCATCGCATGCTTCTATAAATTCATCATCTAATGTTGGCATTATATTACCTCTATAAGTGAGTCACAATATTCATCGTATTCATCCGTATATGCTTCAAGTAGTTTTGTAGTTCCATCACTTAACTCTACGTATATACCTGTTATAAAATCAATCTGATCTGCAAAATCAATATCGAAGATTGTTGCGCCAATTAAATCTAATTTGCACTTCTGTTTCCAATCGTCAAATCTCTTTTTGGCTTCTGCTTTTTTCTGCGCTTCAACAAGTCTTCTACAATCATTACATATACTATACGATTGTGTATACGGATATTGTGATGATGATACTTCTATACCACACTTTGGACAGTTCCAAAAATACTTATATATATTTGCAGTATTCACAATACGCTTCTCTATCTCAGTCACATTATGACCTCCAAGTTTTATTAAATGCGGGTAATTTTCCTAGTAAATTACAACAATCATCAGGGTTGCTCCACCAACTTCTAAAGTGTTCATGGTCCACTTGATCGCATATTGTAAAGTCTACATCATAATGACTACATAATCTTCTAATTCCGTTATAGTATATTTCCTTCTCTGCAACCGAAAAATGTTTAGCGCCACCAATATTCCTAGAGTATTCATTAAAATGCTCAGTCATATCATATCCAGCTTCTGCTAACCATTTTTTCATTAGTGGAGATAATCTTAGAAACTCAGCTATAACTGTATCTGGTTTTAGTTCACATATATCCTTAACCATATCATAGCTAAATACACGTAATATTTTGGTTGCTTGTTTTGAGTCTTGCATATATCCATCTGGCATTAATGGAAATATCGGACCCATTCTAACTTGTGTAAGTATATTCTCTTGCACCAGCTTTTTTACAGCATTAATTCTACGCTCATATCCAGGTGCACCAGATTCAACGGCAGCATTGAATGGTTCATAATCCGAATTAATTGTAACCTGCACTGCACAAAGATCTTTTCTAATTGTATCAATATATTCAGGCTCAGCAATTAGATCTGATTTCGTAATAATCAGGTATGGATAATCATACATATCTAATATCTCAAGCATTCTCTTAGTAATACCGTGTTCAACTTCTATCGGTTGAAATACATCTGTCATTCCGCCAAGTCTAATAGGCACTCGCCTTTTTAGTATTGAAGCCCACTTTGTAGACTTATCTTTTTCAAATGCATCTATAAAGATCTTTTCAATCTTATCTACATTCGCAATAGATGGATTTGTTGCATCCCACATCTTCCTGACTTCTAATAGGTTTCTCCCATAACAATAACTACAATTATGTTGGCAACCTTTTCCATATGTATCTAATTGTAAAGGATAATAACAAGAGTCACCTTTCGATGACCCTATTACTCTAACTGGACTTTTAAATTCATTCATAATCTAATCCTAATGGTACATATTTACATAGCTAATAGTCTACACCTAATTTGTCTAATATATTTTCACTGCGTTTAATCGTGTTATTTAAATATTTGCACTTAAATTGAAGTTCATTAAACATTTGCTCTATATCATTAGTATTAACAGTACAATCATCCATATGTTTACCCTTTCTTGATATAAACATATGTACGTTACCATCGAATAAAACTTCAGCATATACTTTCCATGAACTTCTATCTGGTTTACACATTATCTAACCTCAAACTTTACGCCGCACGATACACGACTAACACTAGAATATTTATCAACAATTTTATTTATATCATTAATAGTATCTCTAGTTATTTCATCATTATGTTCGTATATAACTCTACCTGTATCGCCTAGTTCTACAATCATTAGCGTATCACCAAATAATACTTCTAATACAGGTATGTCAGAAATGTTATCTAGAAATAATCTAGGTAACATTTTAAACATTTTGTTATCATCCGTTAACTCATCTAGTGCACTTGATAACTGTGATAAACATATAGGTTTTTTCCCTATCCATTCATCTAGCGATCCGTATGCAAAATGTATACTTAGATACATTACAAGTCTAACTCCTCGTTATTAACTAATGTAATCATATCTTCGTCGTCTTCAGACCAATGTATTATTACATCACTTTCGTTAAAGTCTAGTAAGTAATAATCGGTTTTTATATATTCCTTTTCCGTTAACCACTTATCAACCGCGTTCAATATCTTTGTATATTCTACTATAAAGTCATTATATGTCATGTCTTTTAACTCCGTTTTTTCTGGTCCTGATCTAATCATATTAATAGTTGCAAAGGTAGCTGCGATCCAAAATGATAGGAACATTGTTAGCTGGAAAACATTTGGATTCATTACTATATAATAATAAACCCAACCAAGGTTACTTAGCACCCATGTAAACTGCCCATATAATAAAATATGAAACTTATGTTTACCAGCACCATATCCATTTAGCAATGCACCTAAAACTGATGTTAGTGAAAGTAATTCAACTATCATCTTTTACACCAGCTTTCTTTGTTAGGATATTACCATTACCTCTCTGAATCCATGCAGATTCCCATCCACATTCACATGTCCACTTTCTAAATGATGGTATTCCTCTAGTTGTTAGAACGTTTAGTTCAGCGTTACAACGTGGGCATTTTTCATACATCTTCTGGGCACCGCCATAATCTAGGTCTAATATGCATCATTATATTTTCAACAGCATTCTCATCACCATCGATTGCTATATACTTTACTGACATAAGTTCTAACAGATCTTTAATTGTTGCTGCAACAGCGTTAGACTCTTCCTCAGTCTGTTCTCGTGTACCATCGTCAACATAATCTTTAGTCCTATTTATAAAGAATATCTGGTCATATCTATTTAGATCTACCATAAACTCACCAAATAATTCTTTCATAATTAATTGGTCATGTTGATTGTAACTATCAGCATGCATCATGCCGTATACAAATGATAGAAGTGTAGGTGAATCTGTGATACTAACTTCTATTTCGTTCGGTATACAATCTTCTTTCTCGCGCTGTTTCTTCAGAACTAAAAGTTGATCGGACGCACTATTTACTGTCCATCCTTTATTTATACTTTCACGTATCCACTCGGATATATATTCAACTGTTATACTTTCTAATTTGCACTGATGGAATACTCCAGTTGCCGTTGTTGTTTTACCAGCACCAGGACCACCCATCACTCCTATTCTGTACATTTATACCTCAATATATGTAATATCGTTCATCAGCCATTAATACGCCTGATGTAAATCCTTCTGGTTCTTCTGCAGACATTAATGCATTCTCCAGATCTTCTATAGAATCCATATCAAATGTTGCTGGAGCATCTTCTAATTCAGCTTCAGCTTCAGATAAAAGTTCTGATATATATTCTAGTGTATCATACGATGCATTTACTTCTGAGAATAATGCTATAGAATCTTGATGTATTGTATGTACATCTATTCTAGGTTTCTCTCCAAGTAAACGCTTAGCCCATGATGGTTTACTACGTGTAACTATTAAAACTTGACTACTTCCACCAGGATATAAAACCTCTTCAGCAGAAAATGTCTGTCCAGTTTTTGTAGTCACTAATATATTTGTATTATCACTTGCCATTATTTACCCCATTGGAAAATACTTAGGAATAGGTCTAACTTTTTTAGCCTTCTCGATATCATAGTCATATATATGTAGTGAGTCGTTGAACTCTACAAATTTAACAACCTTTAAGCCAAGTGGCTGAAATAGCTCTCGATTTAGATAATCAAATATAGCTATGATATTCCATTGCCATGCACTAAATAAATCATGTGAACGCCATGTAAGATGTACAATAACTTCATCGTTCCCAATATTTTTAATCCATATCCGCTGTAAGCATGGTGGATTATCAGACGTAAGATCTTCATCGAAGTCCCAAGTTATAGCTTGGAATCTATTTGTGAATAATCTAGTCAAAGATCCTAACTCAGCAAGCTGTCTCACTTGAGCTATCGTTCTACCTAAGTATGTATACGGTTGATCTTTCTCAGATGCGATTGCCTCATCTGTTCCTGGTTCAAATTGTTTTATATAATGATCTAAACCATGTTGCTGTGGATATTCAGGATGCAACTCTTTATTAAGAATTTGTTGTATTGCATCTCCACTAAAATCTAATACTGCACAAACCTCTAGTCGCTCGATATTTCGAACATCGTCGGCTGGCATTAAAACTCCTTTTCCTAAAACTTGCTGAACAGTTCTTGCCCAACCATTAATAAAATCTTCCGATTCTACAAGAATCGTTTTTGGTATCATATTATTCCTCCATCTTTTCTACCCAATTATTTTCATCCCAATATCTATTATACATTTGCGACATTATATACGCCATCCATAGTTGTTCTTCTGTCTCATAGAATCTATACTCATGGGCTTCTTCCTGTAAGAATCTAATAAGCTGAGTTAAACTCTGACCTAATTGTATGTGACCTTGCCCAGAATAGTACATTCGTAGCTGTCTAGTTGTAGGTAGCCATACAGTTGCGTCCATATTAAGTGAGTTAAATTCTAACTCTGCCATTAATGGAATCATATAATCAAGGTCACCATCAATAGATTGCATCTTAGCCGAATCGCATTCTTTTATATATGCAACTTTAAACGTTCTACTCGCATCATAAACTTGCACACATAATGTTGGTAGTACATGTATATCTCTATTATTTGAATATAGATTTATAATATGATCTCCAGGTTCATACCTAATATCACGTCTTATCCATCTATTACGCCAACACATTTTTATATATCTTTCAGACGAATCTACTGAATTAACATGGTGTCCAATCTGAAACATCTTTATCAGTCCTTATCTTAAATATTCTAGGTAAACGATAAGCATCTGGTGTTTCTTCGTTATACAACATTTCAATAATAACGGGTAGTTCTATTTCGCCAGATAAAATTTGTGCTCGCCATTCTGCATTAAGACCTGAACCTACTGGGAATGTACATCCTCTGTGATCTCTACATATAAGTTTACCAACTGTATCTTCAAATTGTGTTCCAGGTAGACCGTGAACCCAACTCTCAGCGATTACCTCTAGCTCATCAATACCTTTTATTTTTAAAACATCACTAGATTTTGCACAATGCTTTTCATGATGTTTATATTGTGCATCTAGATTGTATAGTATAATACCTTCACCACCATCTGCAACTATATTTTCATATATATCTTCATATGATGTATCGTTATCATTTATCCACATTGGATTAACATGTATAAATTGCATATTAGGATTAACTATTCCTTCAAGCTCTGTATGTCTATCTAAATAGTTATCTTTAGATAATGGTATGTCAAATAGCACTACATGAACTGGAGATGACTGGGTTATCTGTTTAGAAAATGCTTTTTGCGCATCACTATTTAAAATACCAGATACTAATCTACAGTTATCGTAATCAAGTTGATGTTTATATACAACAGCTTCTCCGTCAAGGATTATATTTCTAAGCTTAAGTGTTCGTATTTCATCTACAATATGTGGTAATTTATCAGTATACTCATTAAAGTAATTAGTTTTTTCTATTATACTTCGAGAGAAAATTCTTATATCACTCATGTTATTAATAACAATTTGTATACGCACACCATCTAATTTTCGTTGTATACCCCAACCATTAACATTATGTTTTTCAGGTAAAAATGGTTTAGCTTTCTGTACAAATATTGGTTCTATCATTATTAGTCTCCTAACATATCATTTAATGTTTGTGATACTGGTTCAAACTGCTTAAGGTTAGTTCTATATGGACACATCGCAGTACCACCGAACTCTGATACATCTATCGAAACTTTACCGTCACATACAATGTTACTACTAGATATATATGAGCATCCGCTACATGTATGTCTTTTAGTTATTCTGAATGTTATACCACTTAATATGCGTATCTTGTATCCACTCGTAACAGATAATACTTTAGGATCTGTTGATAAAGTATATTTATTTCCTACTTTTATATAATCCATAATACTACTCCAGTAAATCGTTTAGTGATGATTGTCTGACAATTACAAATTGAGGTAAATACGTTCTATATGGACATATATAACCAATTGCAAGTTCAGGATCTTCAGGAATAACGTATCCGTCGCATTCTAAATTATAATCCTCTACGTATTCACAGTATGTACCACACGGTGATCGTGCTTTAACCTTAAATGTTTTACTATGAAACTTTTCGCGTACTCGTGATAACGTTCTAGCAAGTACAGTTTCATCATCATTCAACTTATATAACGATCCTATTTGTATATAATCCATACTAATCCCTTATCAAATCATTCATTGTAGTTATTACTTCTATAAATTGAGGTATGTATGTTCTGTATGGACAAAGATTAGGTGTATCAGCATCATGCAAATTTGTAACTATAAATCCATCGCAATCAACGCCACGATCGTTTATCCAATGACATCTACCTTCACATGGTGTACGACCTGTGATAATAAATGATTTATTAGCAAATTTATCTTCTACCCATTCGAATACTTCGTCGCGCAATTCTGCATCATCTGTTAGTCTATAAGTTCTACCGATTTTTATATATGACATAATTCACCTCAATTTAAAATTAAGAAGGACTTATTGTTCGCCTTCTACAAATGAGTCTAACCATGATTGACCTGTAGCTCCAGATTGTGGTGCTTTAGGTTGTATTCTAGTTACCTCAGTGTCAAAATCTACTGCGCCTAACATTTCCCAATCAAATGTACATATATCTATTTCAGTACCGTCAATAGGACTATTAATAAGCATAGCATCTTTTGTACAATATCTATCAATATATTCCTCTGCATATGGTTTATAATGCTCTATAGTTCGCATCTTATCTTTAACATATGATATAATGCGATTAAAGTCTGGTTTCATATCAAACTGATTATAGAAGTTTGACATTGTATAGATATTTTTCTGACCAGGTTTTTCAGCAGATAAGTATCCAACATCTACTAATTTCTTAAGATGTGTATCAACTACACTTAGTGATACATTTAAATTCCATTCACGTAGTTGTTCTCTAACGTCATCCTTTGTTACCTGTGGACGATCTTTAACTACGTTTATAATCATACGTTCTAATTCAGAACATCTGATCGCAGACTGCACTAATGTATCACCAAATATAAGATGATTAAGAAACATATCTTTTGGTGTAGAGAATATTATTGATTTACCATCAAGCTCAATTTTCATACGTTCTTTATGATAGAACTTAGTAATACCATCTATATTTTTAAGATACTTTGGAAAATCTCTTCGTGCAGTTGTGAATATAGTAGGAATAAATTCCCTAAGTATTCCTGCTCCAGGATTTATAAAGTGGTCAAAGTCAGGTAAACTAGATATATGATATCTTAATTGTGCTCTAGCTAATAAATCTATTCGCTTAATATCTAGCGGATTCTCAATATTTTCAGCTTGTCTAGCTAATACTGCATCAGTTTGACTCTGTGTTCCGTCTACAGTTATCTCAACTAATCTAGACATAAGTTCAGTACCAATCGGTACAGCCTTTGTACTTTCGTCTGCCCTACTGAATACAAACGGACGACATGGTAGTGTAAATGTATCATAACCACCTTTAGCCATATTAGTTCGTTTACGTTCAGCTTCTTTACCTTCACCCCATGATTTAAGAATTTCTATCATCATAGGATTCATCTTGTTAATCTCATGAATAACAACATGTGTGGCGTTCTTAATTTCCTTCTCCATCTCATAGATGACTGTATCTGAACCATCTGGTACAATGACACCATCTCCAGGCATCAATGTTGCTACACAAGCATCCATAATTGCAGTCTTACCTCCGGCACTTGGACCTGATACAAAGACTGGTATTTTAGAAAGAATAAAATTTGTAAACACTGACATTCTAGTCTCATGTTCACCTACAATAGTATCATCCAGAATCTCGTTTATATCGAATAATTCTGGTTTATAATTGTCGCGAATTTTTAAAAATGTATCCCATTGGGAGTCGCTTAAACCAAGAGACTCGCGTAATTTATCCTCTTCGTCAGCATCTTTTTTTTTCTGCGCCTTTGCAAGTGCAGCATCTATTGGATCCATATAATCACTCCTTTTTGTAGGATCATTCAACAGCTAGCGTAGAAAAAGTGAGTGATTATGGTGTAATCACTCCATCTACAGACATACTTTCAGCAATTCTGGTTGCACGAGATTCGCTAATACCAACTAACGCTTCCATATTCATGAGCGTCATTGCCGCAAGTTCGGTTGTGATCGGTTCATCAACACTGCCTGCTTTCTTAAGAAGTGCCTGCTTAGCATCTTCCTCAGCAGCTGTGAGATTAAGATCAAGTTCACGAACTTTGTTGAACAGGTAGATTCCACCTGGACCCTCTGGATTTTCAACTCGTGTAATTTCAGTCTCTACCATGTCTGGACTAAGACCGTCCTTCTGAAGATCGAGAACATACTGTGATAGCATTTTCTGAGCACCAAATCCGATACCAATCTGGTATTCTGATTCTGGGTCTTCGTGCTCAAGGTGAAGCTGGCACTTGTATGCACACTTAAGATCGTCTACACCTTTAAGGTATACACATTCACGGCATACGTGTTCTTCCTTCCATTCTTCTGATGGTCTCTTACCAGTCTCACCATCGAATGACATACAAAATGGACTCTTACCTTTGAAGAGACTTCTTGATGGGTTTGCACTCTTGATAACGAAGTTCTTAGGCTTGTTCATTGGGAAGTCTCTCTTTGCAGAAAGATATACAACTTCTAATTTAGGACCTGTGCTCGCGTTACCTTCGTTTACAATAATGTTTTCAAATGACATTTTTATTTCTCCTATTTATTTGTGTTATAATTCTTACTAAGAAGCTGTCAATAGTATACTATATCTCAGCTTTCTTAGTAAATATTGTGGAATTCATATGATTTCTCAGTAACTCTATATATGTCACTCCCTCCATATAAACCTTTCGATTGGATTTGATCGCAAAGTTTATATAGAGGTAATTACATATAAGTACTTAGGAACACATATGAATCTTACTAAATTTCATTATTCAATACTTAAGGATCCTTCAGAAATGAAGTTCGAAATGTACTCTTTCATGAAGATCCTGTGCACAGCTTTTGAGTTAACACCCGCTCAAGCAGCTAGACTAGAGTGGCTAGTGAATGATACGTGGTATTTACATCGTCAGCTATTTAATAATTCTAGATATGAAAACGTCTTACTTGGTTTAATGCGATATATACTAGAAGAATCTATTATAGATACCGGACTAGAACCAGATCGACGTGATTTAAGTGAATTTATTGAGCAGATGTACTCTGAGAAGGAAGCTAACATAAACAAAGTACAGGTCTACTCAATATATCAAACGTTATTAGATATTATTCCAGATTCGTCTTCTGCGTATGTCGCGATCTGAATAATTTTAGTGACTTACTACATGATAAGTCATCTGGGCTACCTAACCCAGTTTTGCGAATATTGCAATATCTACGATATGGATCGTAGTTTACACAGTCTTTATGAAGATATACTTTCGGCTTCTTCGGTATATCTTCATCTCTATAATAATAAAATTGTGATGTTTGTTTTTCTTTATCAGTAATAATGTAGCCTCCTAGTAGTTTAATAATTTACGCATTAAACGCGTGACATGAAAGTTTTATCGTTTCTTTCATAGTATCCGTTAACAAGATCAGTTAATGTTTCTCTTGTACATAGTTCAGGATTTGTTATGGCAAGTTTAACCTGATGCGTCATTTCGCCAGCAATCATATTTGCAACATATATTACAGCTTTTCCTGTACACGGAAGATCTTCTGCTTCTTCAGATGGGAATAGCTCTGCTTCATAATGCTCAATGTCAGCATCATTCTTCATATCGATATTAAATGTTCTAAACATTTCACCGCCGAGTCTACCATCTAAAAATCTAGTTACACCATCTTGTTCTTTTATCTTGTTAAATATCATTGATCTGGTATCAATACTATCAACAGCAGATATAACAATACCTTCTTTGATTAAAGAACCTTCGTGAAAAAATCTATTCTTAGTAGTAATTTCTATGCCAGTTTTTCTAGCAACAAAATCTTTTAATGCATCTACTTTCCATTGACCTAGATGCTCTAGTAAAAAGTTTTGATTTGGGATGTTGTGTTCTTCGACTTTATCCCTATCAAATACTGTGATATCTTCTATACCCATTTGCACCAGACTTGGTATTACAAAGCTACCTATACCACCTGCACCTATGACAGTTACTGGTGGTATATCTACTAGCTCTGGATTGAAGAAATCTAATTGTCTGTGTAAATTTAGCGACATTATTCCCCGCCTCTATTCTGTATTTCCTTCTGAAGAATCTTGACAATCAAGGCAATTGCTTCAGGTAATAATTTACTTTTTACCATGTCTATAATTACATTTGTCTGTTTTCTTAATAGTATTTCACCAACTTCATTCGTAATAAATGTTTCATTCCATTCTACTTGACGATATGTTGATGACCTAATAATATCATCGTCATCATCAGTAAAATTTCTGAAATATTCAAGGCGATCTACATTTGGCTCTTCTATTGATATAAAACCTTTATTAGTTATAACCACAGCAAATGGTTCTACAAAAATAATGATACCTCTATCAGTTCTTATTATATCATCATATGCTGCAGCGATATTCATATTTTTATTAAATTCTACACCACTATCTCTAAATGCTATCGCTATATCGATCAGTTTTCTAGTATGCATTTCGTGGATTTCAGTCTGCCATCTTTTTACATCTGAACCGTTTACATATCTAGTAAAGAAATCTGTGAATTCTTTAACGTCGCTCATTTTCTACACCTATTTAAATTCCTACATTTAATAAACTACTCTCTGTGTAGTTTTCAGGATCTACACTATTACTTTCCTCAGTATCAATACCCAGCTGACCATATCCATATTCTTCTAGCATAGCGAAATATTCTTCATCAGACATATCATCTAACGACTTATCTTTGTCGATGTCACTATATGATTTATAACTCGCACTATACTTTGAACCGCATGTACCATAGTAGTTGTTTGCAACGTATTTCTTGACTGTAACCTTATCCTCGATCTCTTGAACTATTTGACTTCTAAGTTCATCGCTGACCTCTGGTATGATTATGATAGGTACATCATCAACATAAACATAATCGTCACCGAATGCTGATGTTTCCTTATAGTCGATTCGTCCAAGTAAATCTATACTTCTATTACCAACAATAGAAAGCAACCATGCACCAGTATACTCACGTAACTTTTTAATTGATGCTTCATCAGTTGTAGACCAGAATGCACTCATATCAGCATGTGAATGTATCCAGCCGCCAATCATGACATCATCTTCTACTGCTTTAAATAGTGCTGAATCAATACCCTCTTGGGTAAAGTCTACGTCAGCAGATGTAACAGTTTGTTCGGTTATGTATATATCAGTTACAAAGAAGTTTTTACCTTCATTATAACAGGCTACAAGAGCACCGACTTCAGTTTCAACAGCAAGATATGCTGTAACAATCTTTGCATAACATTCATTTGTTATGAAAATTTTAAATCCAGGATCTCGTGTAACTACCTGAGATGCCTTAGCATTTTTACCATATACTTTTACTACCATGTTATCACTCCTTTTTAAATATAGGTATAGCACTCATTACCATCTCAACAAAATCATCTTCATCTGTACATGATCTTGTATTATGAATGATATCGACAAACTTATATGCACCTATTTCTCCAGATAATACACCTAACTTTTCACATACGCTACATCTACCATCACTATCTCGTGCACCACAACTAGTACATTTACAGAACATACATTCATTAGATCCTTCTGTATATTCACACTGTTCACATGGTATAAATACAAACGGTTCCCAAAATGTATCGAATTTATAATATGTTTGTAGGAATTCTATCAAACATGCTACTAACATTGGAAGATCTTTATCACTTGCTGCAGTTGGAATATCGATAACGTTTCCTAAGCAAAGACTACCATCCGAACTTACATGTGGATGACATCCTCTGTCACGGTCTTCTATATATCCTGTTATCCTATCGTCACGATACCCATCATTCATTACTGCAAATACACCATATCCACCATCGCTTCTAACGTTAATTCGCATCTTACCTAGATTGACAGTTAGTGTTTCATTAGTTACACATGTCAATTCAATAGGGTTTAGAATTACGTTTAGCTCATCACCATCTATATAGACTTTCTCTACCATCTGATGCGCTAATATTTGATTTACAGTTAATTCAGCACGCTCAGTAACTGATTCTTTTACGTTATCAATATTACTAATTATTTGTTCAAGTTCTTCCATGTTAGCTTCCTCGTTTATTTATTTAAATAAAATAAGATTAAGTGGTATTACATACCAGCTTCAATCTTTGGTGCAGACAAAATTACAGTTGTAACATCGTCTGCCAGTGCAGATTCCATAAGAACCGCTCCTGCATGTGTTACAACTCTTGTCACAGTCTCTGTATCAAATCCTGCACGAGTGATAAGATCTGCATAGGTAAGTGCATCATCAGCTTTAACTGATACGTTAACAGTTGTTGAACCAGCTTTTCCGACCTTCACAATACGTGGACATGATCCAGCCTCAATCTTTGGTGCACTAAGGATAATTGTTGTCACATCATCTGCAAGCGCAGATTCCATGAGAACTGTACCTGCATGAGTTACTACACGAGTGATTACTTCAGGATCAAATCCAGCCTTCTTAATTACACCTGCATACGTAAGTGCTTCATCGGCTCCGATTGAAACATTTACAGTTGTTGAACCAGCCTTACCTACCTTTACAATACGTGGACATGATCCAGCTTCGATCTTTGGAGCACTAAGGATAACTGTTGTTACATCATCTCCAAGTGCACTATCGCCAAGAACTGCGCCTGCATGAGTTACGATTCTTGTTACAGCAGATGGATCAAATCCTGCCTTTGAGATAAGCATGTCATATGTGAGTGCTTCTCTGCATCCTACTTCTACGTTTACGGTTGTTGAACCGGCCTTTCCTACTTTAATTACTTTACTTCCTGTTGTCATTGTTGATTCCTCTTTTACTTCTGCTTCAAAATTTACAGCTACCTGTGTTACTGTGTAGTCTGCCTTAATTACTGTGAACTCCTCAAGATGCATCTCTTCAGGAATTATATCATTAGGCATTACAGCACCTTCATTAGTAATAACTCTGAGTACATTTTCCATTTCGAGACCAAGACCTTCTACTACAACATCACCAAAGGTTACGCCTGGCTTTGTTGAAAAGACATTGGCAGATCCTGCCTCAATCTTCGGTGCACTGAGAATGATGGTTGTTACATCATCTGCTACTGCGCTATCACCAAGAACTGCACCAGCATGTGTTACAATTCTGGTTACACCTTCTGGATCAAATCCAGCACGAGCAATGAGCATATTGTATGTCACAGCTTCTGTGCAACCAACATCTACAGTCACAGTTGTTGACCCAGCTTTTCCTACTTTGATCTTGCGTCCAGTCATAGGTTCTGGTGCAGGTGCATCTATACGTGTCACGTTAAGTACCTGAATTTCTCCGGCTGCATCTTCGAAAATGATCATATCGATTACTTCATCGACTGTATCAAATTCATCCACTGAACCATAAACAGTTTTAAAGTTGCTGTATGGTTCGACATCGTCGTCTTCATCGATAAAGCCAGCTTCCTCAGCAACCTGCCAATAATCGTAGTCGACACCTTTTACAAGCTCAACATTTGTTGCTGAGCCTGCTTCGATCTTTGGTGCGCTAAGAATAATGGTTGTTACATCATCTCCAAGCGCGCTGTCGCCAAGAACAGTTCCTGCGTGAGTTACAATTCTTGTAATATTTGCCGGATCAAATCCAGCCTTTGTGATAACTCCGTTATATGTAAGTGCTTCGTTGCATCCTACTTCTACGTTTACTGTTGTTGATCCTGCTTTACCTACCTTAATATTTCTTACGTTTGTCATTTTACTTTCTCCTTATATTTTATTTAAGTTTGTTTGTTGTTTGTGAGAAACTTATATTTCTCGGATAGAACGATCTGGCGGGTTTGAATCCACATCGCTCACTTTGAATAAATAAATATCAGTTAGAATCAACTAACTGATTTAAATATAGATTAGGTTGTTTAATTATGGATATACTAAAGATAGGTATACCATTAGTAGATCTAGCTAAACAAATATTCGAATGTTTTAACACACCATGTGACGATTCTTCTGTAAGATCATATCTAATGCTACATGTATCATATGCTAGACAGCTAGTTACGTCACATTCTCTTATACTTTCAACTGTAAATTCTCCAGTAATTTGTTCAGATGGTAAAAATTCAAATATATCACCAATACGTATATCGGAAATTGTCTGTGGAATCATTTATCCACATCCTCTAATAAATCATTTATAGATAGATAAACTTTATATATTATAATATGCCATCCACTACCTGTACTATTATCTGTAAAAGAGCCACTTACACAAATTCCATTATGTATTCTACCATCTTCGATATCCTCTTGTATAGTTACAGTCTTACCACATAAGTTGTAGTTTCTACATCTATTATTATGACATATTGTATTTTCACGTACAACCCAAGTGCCAGGAATATTATGTCTATCTCTGCAAAATGTAAATATACCGTCAACTTGTATATCATTTCTACATGTTGGTCTTATTTTTTCTACTTTCATTAAATCACCTAGGGTTTTGAATAGTAAAATGGATCTGATAGTTTCATTTGATCTTCGTCATTTTTAATAAACAACAGTGCATCTAAGTAATCTTCATATTGACTCATCCTAACATATACATCATCTGGTACAGGTAAATCTAAATAGTCATATACGAATTCTTCTTGTTGCGGCGTCTCAACAGCTTTATCACAATATATATCTCGTATATATTTTATAGGATCTTTTCTACCATTTAAGCCTGCCTGTATAGATAAAACCATACCAGTTCTACCATGTGCTCCGATACACGTTAATAGTATTGGTTTATCATCATATTCATATAGCTCTATAAAGTCTATAATCTTATCCATCTGATCTACTCTTGGTATATTAAAATCAGGAATATTACCACTTAATATATCTACACCAACTCTACTAAGTTGTGTAGTATCTAATAATTCTAATCCATGCGGATCTAACATTACCCATGCAGAATAGTTTCTTAGACTTGGCATTCTTACACCATATAGAGACATAGGACTTAAATTGTATATCGAAAAATTACTATCTGGATAATGTATACAGGGTTTTACTTTAGTTTTTACTACCATAGTTCCTCAAAAAATATATCTAATTTTATTTAATTCACTACCATAAAAACGTTTGCTCATATTAATAGTAAACTTATTTAATCCTTTAAACTTAACATCTAATACATTAGCTAATCTAATAAAGTCGCGACCAGCACCATAATCCATTTTATTAAACCATGTTGCAGTATTATGCTGCAAATGCCAACAACAATCTATAAATGTATTTCTATTAAGTGTATCGAATTTATTTAGTGTTTCAGCTATTTGCATCCACATATTACCACCATACGATGAATCCCAACTATATTCTGAGAATACTACAGCTGCATTTTTTAAGAACTTATGTGGTTTTGAATAAGCTTTATATCGACGTTCAAGTACTTTCTTAAACCGCTCAACATCATCAGGATTATATCCTTGTAACTGTTCGTATTCATAATATATATCTGAATCTTGTATACATACATGTCCACAATCTTCACATTCACATTGACCCCATCTTCTAGTTTCATAACTATCATATTTAGTACTTTTGTGATTATACATACATAAGTCCCAGTTATGTGTATGTCTAGATGCATGTCGTAATTCTCTACCTACAGCATATATTCCATATTCAATGAAAAACTTATAGAGATTATCTGTTAACTGATTAAACTCAAACAGCATAAGATTAGATGCAGCTTTTCGACTTGTTGCAAATTCTCCTACATAGAAAGCTGCGCACAGTGATGGAAGCTCAGCTGTGCTATACATCCATGACATACTTCTCGGCTCGCTGTCTTTGGTGTTTCGACATGCTAAAGACTCGTATTCGATCATCATTTAGAAGACCACGAGTTATTATTCCGCTATCGGCTAAAAATTTTAGTTCTCGTCCATCTATATTTATTTTATCTGATGTAAATATATCTGCAGAGAATGTTAGGATTATTTTTATCTCATCAGCATGCGCCTTATATATTGCATGACTAGGTAGTGCCATAATTAATCCTCCTCTAATAGTTGTATATATTCCTGTCCAGATAGGAATGCGAGATTCAACTCATCTGCAAGTGCTTGTGCTGAGACCTCAGACGTAAAACCTTTAGCAACTGTTCTTTGATATTGATTATTCATATGTAAATCTACATCGAATTTATCTTGATCTTTATGTTTTGATACACTATATGTTAACATTATATTACTCCAATAAATCATTTAGTGTAGATGACAATAAACCAGTACAATTTACATCATCAACTCTATATGTTCGTAGATCATTCATATCAATAAATGGGCAACCTCGCGTAAGTTCACCATCTGAAAATTCGAACTGTAAACTCACACCAGGACATTTACCTAGATTTTCATGTTCACAATTATATGTGCAAGATCTATCTGTTACAGATAATAATGTCATTATACTGTTATTATTATATGATACGTTGTATCTATGTTGGTGAAAATCTTCTCCTATTTTAAAGTATCTTTTAAATTGACTGTTCATTATTACACCTCTAATAATTGATTAATAGATGTCTGAATTTTACCAAGTATATTTGGATCATCAACTCTATACGTTCTAAGATCTTCACCGCCTATAAGTGGGCACCCAGTATATATACAGCCGTCGGGCATTTCGAAGTGCAATCGCATACTAGGACATCTACCTAATTCTATATGACTACACGTACCATTGCATGCGAATCCACTACCTTCAAAGCCTATTAATTTCATTATTACATCTTCATATCTACTATTGCAGACATATAAATGTTGGTGAAAATTAGCACCAATTTCAAAATATTTGTAAAATTTATTATTATTCATACTGTCACCAATTATCAGTAATACGTATCTTACCTATGATTGCAAGTACACCTATTTCATTATTAAATAAATCATACCATTTCTTAAAAAATTTTAAGAACTCATCTTTGTCTGCTTCGAAATTAAAAATCATCAAACTTATATACATAAATTCTTTGTAGAAGTCTGATGATTTATCTAAGAGAAGTGCGAGGTCTTGTGATAGCAACAGCTTTTTATGCATATCCTCCTCGTTCATTATCTCAAGTAGATCTACTTTAAAACCGTTACCGCTCCATGCTTCTAATCGTAGTGCCCCATTAATAATATTACGTCTTGCATTTTTATTAATTATAGATTTACCGACTAGTCTATCTGCATTTCTTTTTGCTAAAGCGTATGATCTATTTCGATATAGATTAAGAAGCATCTTTAACCCAAATCATAAAGTCATCATAACTTTTAAATCTGGTTTTAATTTTATGCTCAACATCTTGATATGTAGTAGTTTGCTCTTTTAAGAGGTACTTCATAACCATATCATTATCTACCGTATGTAGATTACATACAGGACATATTGATGACTCTACACTACCGTAGTATCGATCCCCTTTTTCTCTATCGTATTTACGAAGTGCATGACTCTCGCAGAATATATGTCCATTAATACATTCATACATACCAGCTTCTTCGTATGACATATCCCAACCAGATTGTTCGTTGCCACATACATCACATATAAAACTACATGATGAACTATTGCTCACAAAGCCTGCTCTTACTTTCATGTTAACACCTTAGACTCTTCGTATCTTTAGCTCTTTCATATACTCAAGTACATCCGACATATTTGGATTTCCTGCAGTCATAAACTGTATTGAGTGAGTTCTATCTTTCTTATTATATTCGAGCGCAACTGATTGTATACAGCCGGTATTAAAGTCATAGTTGTGCATATTTTCAATGCGCGCAATCTGTTTATCAGTCATCTTTTCTACTACAATTTTCACGATTATCCCTCATTTCATTTTCTACATCATCTATATTGAGATCATACTTAATTAGCAGATGATCAACTACATCAGCTTTTGGTATTACTGTATAGTTACATATAGGACATAATTCAGATGGCACACTATCTCGCCATTCATCGTCATCTTCAGGTGACGGTCCCCATTTTTCTACAAATGCAACTTTAACTGCATCTATATCTACATGCCCATCACACACCGTATGACCTTTAACACATTGAACCATATATGCGTCATTTAACCATATATCCCAACCGCTCGCACTATGTTTGCATATATCACATACAAAACTACATGATGAACTGTTTGAAACAAAACCAGATCTAACTTTCATCTTAAAAACTCCACAAAATCCCAGCTAAATCTCTCAGTATGACCACCATCTCGTAACATATAATCACATATATGCCCAAATATAGTGCCATCTTCATCGCCTAATATAACTTCCTGACTACCAGGAAGTAAATCTGGATGTCTTGCTGCCGACTCTATAAACTTATTTTTATCAAACATATTATTACCCTTATAAAAAGAGTATTCTATTAAAAATTCGTCAACTAAGAAAGCTGTTTCAGCTGCAAACTCACTCATTGATAGTACTTCACCTGTTTTATTTATTATTAAAAACGAACATGAAGAACTATTTGATACAAATCCTGCTCTTACTTTTACCATGGATATAACTCCAATATATTTTCCATACCAAATATTCTATCTAAAGAATCTTTTGATTGATAATCAGAAGAGCCAGCGTGATCAAGATTGATCTGCCAATGACCCTCGTAATCTTCAATATCTATCTCATAGAGATATTCTGATAACTCTTCAAATCTATTTTTATCCCCTGCTATGCGCATAAATATTAACATAGCGTTTTCAGTTTCATTCGTCTTTCTAATAATAAAAGATGAGCTAGACGAGTTTGAAACAAATCCTGTTCGTATTTTCATCATACCTCCCACAACGTAACTGATCCACGATAAGTTTCATCTTCGCCAAGTATCTCATCTGGTGCATATTCTTCACCATTTACAATACGCTTAAGCTCTTTGATTGTACTCATCGGGATATTCTTTCCTGCTTCGCGGGACTCTTCTAAGTATCTTATACGTGCTTCAATCTTACTTATCGCTGTCATGTTATAACCTCTCTTCTATATCTGAAATTAAAAATAATTCTTTGGGTGTAAATTCTTCGTTTCCTAAAACTTCATCTTGCAAAAATTTTAGTGCCGATTCTCTGGTATTAACTATACCAGCTATTTGTATTGATTTAAAACCTTCAACATATTGTCCTATTAACGGACCAATTGGGATTCCTGCATCGATTAAATCGCTGCCTTTTATAAGTGGTATAAATTCTGGCGGCATATTTTCTACATCCGCATTTATCCACTCAATGTGACCTTCCTCAGTATTCTTGCGCATACTGATGTCGGCCAAATGTACATTATATAATAAATCCCAATTAGGATCTCTATACAATGCATAGCGCTTAGCTTTTCGCATCTTCTCTAAGTGATGCATTTTCATGTGGTTCTTGATAGCAAATAATATTGCTTTTCTATCTACATTTGAAAATCCAAATCTACGCATAATACCTTCAGCGATTTCGCAGCTTACATTATCGTGATTTGGATATCGTAATCCTTCTCTAACTTTCCATTTACCAATATCGTGTACTAATACTGCAAACTGCGTAAGGAAATCCATACCAATTGTATGTTGCAATGCGTATAAAGTGTGAACCCACGCATCGCCTTCTGGGTGGTATATAGGATTTTGTTCGCAACCTTTTAGCTTAACAATATCTGGCAACAGCTGTTTTAGTAAACCATATTTATCTAATGTTAATATAGCCTCTATAGGATTTACAGCGAACATTTTTTCAAGTTCCATTATGATTCGCTCACAAGAAACGCGTCTAATGTTCACATTTAGCATTGCAACTGCTGTGCTGGCTTCAATCGTAAATCCAAGCTCTAATGACTTAGTGATAGCTCTAAGAACTCTTAACTCGTCTTCTTTAAATCTTTCAATTGGGTTTCCAACTGCACGAATAGTTCGTCTGTAAATATCACCTTGACCGTCAAATGGATCTACAATATATCCAAATTGACTTTTAGCCATTGCGTTTATAGTGAAGTCACGTCTAGATAAATCTTTTTCGATATCATCAGTTGGTGTAAAAAATGGACCATCTTCTTCTGAAGTCATTGTAGTAATTTTATACATGAGATCTTCACGCATAGTTGTAACATCTATGTAACCTTCATCGCATGTTAATACACATACTGTACCAAACTGACTGCCTGAATCATACGAGTGCTTGAATACACGTAATACTTCATCTGGCATAAGTGATGTCACTATATCGATATCTTTAGGTGTTCTACCTAGAAATGAATCTCTAACGCATCCACCTACTTTGTAAGAGTCTGGTAGAGAGTACATCAATTCCTTCAATGTCGGTATCTTTTCCATATTTTATCTCCTTAAGTTCATTGATCACATGTACTAATAGCGGATACATATTCCTATTTGTATACTCCGCAATTTGCCAGATTGGTATATACTTAAAGTCTTCAACTTCTGGTAAATTATCTGGACCAAATGTAGATTTACAAATCATATTATCTATAGACGGCAATTCATCTATTGCGGCTATGAATACATTTAAGTCTTTCCATCTATTATAGTAATAAGTACCGAAAGGAATAAGGTTACATAGATTAATATCTATGCTAGTTTCTTCTTTTAATTCCCTTCTCGCTGCACAAATAGATAACTCACCATCATCTGCGCCACCTTTTGGTAAGTCCCAAAAACCTTTACCAGTAACTTTACATAATAAAATTTGTTGTAAGTCTGTGATAACAACAGCGTGAGAAATAGCTTTTGACATATTTACTCCTAATTACGCAAAGCTAAATGTATTACTGCCAGAATAAAAGTATACGTTTCCAGAGTGGCTTTTTACCAACAACATATTGCTTCTGATGCCCTACCCAATTCTTCTGGTTCTTTCTGAGTTCAGCCATTACTTTGTCAAGAGACTTTGCAGCCTCTTCAGCGAGCTTATTAAACTCAGCAGCTTTTTCAGGTGTAACTATGTCGCCAGGTATAAGTGATGTTTTCTTATCACCTACAACGAATGCAATTCCACCGTCACCATCTTTATCAAGTACAACGCGCTGATTTGCATATGTCATTGGAAGTTCGTCAAGCGGTACAACATTGCGCGCACCTACGAAACGTAAAACTTTCTTATATGTGCCTGCATCAAGATCTTGTTCGAATGCTAATACTATAGTCATATTCTTACCTCATTAATTTATTTAGTTCATTTATGTAGTTATCAATTCCGATTTTTTTAAAACGTTTATTGAAATCGTACTGTGCTAATCCATATTTTAAAATTGCAAAACCAATATCGCAGATATCTATTTCACTTAATTCGCCAGATTGCTCGGCGTCTACTATGAAATCATCAACTACTTGCTTTGATATATTCTTCATTATATTACTCACTATCAGTCTTGTTCAACTCACGCATTCTAGTTGAATAATTATTATTAATTATGAAACTAGATACTGTTTTTGGTACATGGAATATCCATGATGCAGATCCTTCTAATATCTTATTACGTATAACAGTCCCGCTAAACATAGTTCTATTAATCATTGGAGTTGGAACTACATCATAACCAGCTTCTTTGAATAATAACTTAACTAGTGGATTATTAGCAAATACTATATCAAATTTAGGAAGTTTTGGTATAGCATTTGAAACCCATACAGCATTATCTTCTGTATCAGGTATACTTGATATAAGAATATCTAAATCAAATTGATTTTTTATAGAGCTATTAACCATTTCAATTCGTTCACCAAGTGTAAATGGATTATTTTTTTCATATGATTTAGTAGGACTACCTATAGCTATAAGTAATTCATCTACTATATTCATATTTTCAATTTCTTGTATTGTCTTAAAGTGACCTAAGTGAAATGGTTGAAAGCGTCCTATATATAGTCCGCGCTTAACCATTTCTAGCCAACTCTCGTATCTCATCAAATGTTTGTTCACGCATCAATTTACCATTATGATAAACTAATTCTAGATAGTCAGTATCATCTTTAGACAAGGCCTTAGCAGGATATGACATAAATGTACCTTTGTGTTTGATGAGTGCTTGTTTACCAGCTTTAGATGCTTTACCAAGATCTGTTACTGGTGTCTTGCAAACATTATGACAAGTACCATCTATTTGAACTTCATTACATTTCATAGCCCATGATAAATCATCACGAGTAGATCCATTAGAAAGTGCACCACCCATTCCGAATGCAATATTTTCTGCAGCTATCTTGTTATTATATAAGTTAGCTAAAATCTTTAGTATAGTATCTTTATTAATACCATCACCATAAATAACACGCAAACAATCTGGCAATACTTTATAACCCATTTCATTCACTGTGTAACCAAATAGATCCATTAGACGTGTAATAACATCATATGTCATTTGCACCGGTTCTCCGCTGTCAGGTCGAATAACAAGGGTTCCATCAGAACCTCTGATCTTATCTTCCAACGAATACCACATATCTAATGCTTCCATGATATCATATGAATCAGATACACATGCCACAATTTTATCCTTGTGTAAAAACTGATCCAGCATATTTTCATATGCGAGTGCTTCATTTTCACGACCCCAACTAATAATAGATGAGTGTTCAGATGCATCGATTGAAAATCCAGCACATGGATTACCATAATATTTCTTTACAGTTTCTAATGCACCAAGTGTATCAGTTCCCATAAAATTTACTAAGTGAGCTGCACCATTCAAACAGCCGCTCTCATATGATTCTGCACCTCGGAAACCAAAGTCGTGTAATTTAAATGGGATTTGCTCATCTACATTTGCACAACCAGTTTCTTCTAGGAAGTATCTAATATTAGTATTTATTAACTTACTAAGTGTTGCTACTGTTGATGGTGCCCATACACCACGCAGTAATGGCGGTTCAATATAACTTGTAAGCCAATAACATTCTGGATCTGTATTAATAGCTTGTACTAATACATTGCCAGTTGGTACAATAGTTCCTTCTTTTACTGCTGAGATTGCAATTGGTAAATATCCATCGTGTTGATCAATGATGTATTCCCAACCAGCACGATTCCAGGTAACTCCGTGCAAATCTAATATTGACGCAGCTTCACTGAGCATAGTTTCTGTCACAGGTTTACATAGATATTCTTTTAAGAATGCTTGTAATCCGAAGAAAACTACGTCGTTATATATTCCGCCGCGAGCTTCAATATAAGATCTTACATATTCAGTTTTTGGTGGATACTGACGCCAGTGGCTTAGTTTGTAGCTATCAGTATTTAATATAATATTAGTATTACTCATAGATCATTCCTCTGTAGTATCAACTAATTCAGTTATATTATCCTTTATATAGGTTTCAATTGCTGAACTAAACATTGCAAATTCAGTTACAGTTACAACCATATTAATCTCACTAGTTTCATCTGCAAATTTCCAATTTACAGCGACTAATGGTTCTACACCATCAGTAGACGCTGGTGAAAAAGCTACACTTGGTATTGTAGCCTCATCTTTTAAGAGTTCTACGAATTTAGGTATAAACTCATCCATCGTCATCTCTTTATTATTTATAATCATATTACTTCTCACTTACTTGATTTTAAATTATATACAGGTTTTAATATATAATCTATATCTACAGTTTCTTTTAAGTAACTTTCAATTGCGCTCCACGGTTTATATGCACTAGGACTTTCATCGATAGTACTTGTACATACACTTGTAGTAAATACATCAGACATATCTGATGTAAATTGATCGAGTGTAATAACACCTGTTCTTAGTAACTCCTTCATGTGAGTTCTTGAGAACATTCTGCCAGCACCGTGCGGAGCTGAATTATTATATGCTGAGTTACCTTTACCTTTACCAACTACTAATCCATCTCGCATATTAAGAGGTATTAATACATCTTCACCTTTATGTGCAGAGATAGCACCTTTACGAACTACATGATCGTGTGGCGAAATAAAATTATGGATACATTCTATATATGCATCTGTATCAAAATCAAGATTAAAAAAGCTTAGTGCAATTCTAGTCATAACTTCTCTATTCAGAGCAGCAAAGCGTTGAGCTTCAAACATATCAGACATGTATGCATGACCTAATGATTCACGCTTGTCCATTGGTAAATATTGCAGACCACTTGGAACTTTTATTAACATCTTTTTACATAGTTCGTTTGCAATCTTTTGATGATAGTTTGCAATCTGCAACCCATAGTTACGAGATCCGGAGTGTATTGTAAGCCAGTATCCAGTCTCTTCTGAGTAGTTTACTTCAATGAAGTGATTTCCGCCACCTAAAGTTCCAAGTTGTAACTCTGGTGATACAGGATCTTTAAGATTTGCAACTCGATGTAAAAATGTATTAGCTAAATCTATAGCATCATTAACCTCACTCTTATGTCCACCAGTAGCATTATATAATCGCATTCTCTCATTGATTGGTTTGGTAGCTTTCTTAAAGCCATTTGGAATATTCTTTCTTAAATACTCATCAAACTTTTCAAAATTAATTTCGTCTACAAATATAGGATGTGACGACACGCCGCAACCAATATCTACACCAACTACATTTGGAATAACTGCATCTTTAAATCTACCAGTAAACCCAATTACAGATCCTTTGCCGCCATGACAGTCTGGCATGATAGAAATTAGTCCTGATGTCGCAGGATGATTTGCCATCGACCAGATTTGCGATGTCGTATCACCATCTAGTAATGTTTCATCGGCGTGTATTAATACATTTTTTGTACTCATTTTTACGCCACTCTTTTGATAATTTAGTTAACTCTACATATTCATCTTCAGTCATTTCACTAATGCTAAATATTTCATTAGGCTTATATATACTAATAACGTATCCGAAAATATTAAATAAGTATATACTCGATATTAAACATATCTCTATAGATGTAACTAGATCTGTATTCACAGGCCAATCTGGTGCATGTATATTAGTATAACTGAAATCTTTTGATTTATTAATAGTTGACTGCACTAACAAAGAAAGCTGTTCTGGTGATATATCCATATCGGAATCAAGTATCATTCAATCACCGGCTTCCACTCACCGTCTGCGAAGAATCCTTTATATACACCACTCGGAGTATGTACTGGGAACCAATCGTCAGATACCTTTATCCATTCTTCGCCACCTTCATATTCGACTGTTATCGGAAGTGGAGTTATCTGACCAGTTTTTCTACTAAATACTTGGTAAGTTTCACCTACATCACGTCTAATCTTTTTGAGCAATCTACCTAGATGATTTTTACCCTCTCCGTCTACAGTGCCCCAGAAAGTGTCTCCCCAGTTATTACCTTCTATAAGATCTTCACATCCTGTTGCCATCAGCTTCTTTCGCAAAGAATCATGTTGCATAAATTTAGCATATAGTCCTTCATACATAACTCCCATATTTATATCATACCAATCAGGTCGAAGTCGTTTATTGTCAAACGTAAGACGGCGACCGCGTCTTTTAGCTTGTCCGGGTGTTGGTGCATGATATATATGCTCGAAGTCATCATCTATTACAGCCTTCATACATTGATAGTAATGCTCAACAGTCTTATATGTTTTACCTTGAATTGTTACGTGATGGTTACTGAAATTTGATAACCAAGAATACTCACCTTCAAATCTATCAATCATTATTTTCTCCTAATGCTATTTCAATCAAAGTGTTGCGAACAAGACTTCCATATATACTATTATTCATAATGCGTGCTGAATCATGTAATTCATTTAAGTAGACGCCAATCTGCTCACTATTATCAATCAACGCTTGTCTAGAGATCATTAATATCCTAGCATCATGTTCAAAGACCATATTATCTTCGTTGCTATATATTAAGTACATTACATGTCCTCCAGGTCGTCGTGTCGTATTCGTCTAAGTAGTTGATTAGCACGAACAACTGTGCTTGTACAAGGCTCATCTCTTAACGTAGACTCTTTACGAACTTCTACAAGGTTATTTACCTCTGATTTAAATGTATATATATTATCAAGATTATAACTAAGACCATATTCGCGTATTAGTTCATGTGTATTAATCTCAATAGGTTTACCTTCCAGTATTCTATATGCTTGACCAATACATCGCCAACCAAATAAGCGATGTTTCTCTGGTCTGCGATCCCATTCTTTTATTAAGTTATCACAGAAACCTAAGTATGATGACACTGTTTTCTTTGATATACAGTTCTTAGCAATGAATGTAAGTGTAGCCATATATCGCACATCGAAACAGATCTTCGGTTGAAATACCGGCTCAATAGTTGTGAAACCACCTTTCAGCATAAGCTGGATATATTTCTCAACCTCATGAAACTCCATATCAGTTTGATCATCCTGTTCAGACCTTATTGTAGTCTTAAGCGGATTATAATAGAGTGCAAATAAGTCGTCAGTTGGTGATATATAGCAACCTCTAATATCAACATCAGACTCAGATGTTGCAGTTCCGTTTGCTAGCGATCCTGAGACTGCTGCAAATAATATTTTCTTATTTCCTATTCCAAAATCTACGTTCATTTATCCTCCTTTAAGAATTCACGAAGGGCCTTTTTAGCTTGTGTATCAGTAGGATATTCAGTTGATCTTATTGTGCTTAATTTAAGCATACAGCTATCACATAATAAGTACTCCTTACCTAATACATTCTCCAATGTAAACAAACGTTGTGTACGTTTATCATACTTTATTTGTATTAAAGATGTATCACCTATACGACCAGAAGTTGAATTATCAAAATATCTTTTATCATCACGATCTGACCTATAACTAAACATACGGCGTTCACGATCCATCTCATATCCTATCCAAGTTGCACTTGGTACACTAGCAATTGATACTTTATGATTTACACCACATCTATTACACCTAATAGTTATATTATTATCGGTAGGATTACTACTAAGATCTTTCACTTCTTTATGTATATTGAACCTTACATCTACGCCATCCCAATCATCAATAATAACTATATCTTCTGCACCAATATTTTTAAGCGTATCGCTTATAGCCGTTTCATCTACATCATCTTCGTCGTATAGTTTAAAATGTATATCGAAGTTCGCAGATGTATTACTACCATTTAACGTAGCTTCCTTAATACCGATAATAGTTTTTGCAAACGCAATAATATTACTGATGCTCATAATATTCTAACTCCTTAACATGATGCATATCACAATTATTAATCCACATATTAATCCATTCTTCAAACATCTTTGGTATATGATTAATATATAATCTATCTCGCATCCATTTAGGTAGTCCTACTAGTTCAAGAATACTTGTATGACAAACGTGATCTGGATATACTGTACCTGCTTCGTGTATTACCGGATATGTGAGACCTTCCATACCGAACAACTCTTCTATTAACATAGTATCAAATACAGTATCGCCTGAGTATCCTAATATAGTTTCACCGTTAAACTCAACTAAGAAAGCTGATGTGGTCATAGCTCCGTGTTCATTTTGTTTGCGCGGTTGTCTTATTGTAAGACCTGGGATTTCTTTGACTTTTGTATCTTTCCACCAGCATGTTTCATAACAATCAGCGTATGTATCTAATGCGATAACTCCGTGTGTTTGTGATGAGTGACAGCTTCTTTCGCGTAACATTGTAAGTTCAACAGTTTTTGTAAACTCATACATTGCACTATCTTTAGCAATCAATGCTGGTCTGGTAAGATTTGGATCAAAGTATTTCCTAAATAGGAAAGTTTCAAGTCCACCTACGTGATCTGTATCTATATGTGTAAATAGCACTGCATCAATATTTTCTATATGTTTATTAATATGATAAGGTGCTTCGATTGCTAGTGTTTTACCAATCTCATCAAACTCAATTAGTGTTAAGTTCTCACTCCCATATGTAAACATATCATTATGTCCAAGTATTTTAAATCGCATGCTTTTTATCATACTCCTGAGATATATATTTTGCTCTACCACATTTATCGCACTGTACTAGTGCTGTAAATGATAATTTCCCTGTAGTAAATGATATACTACCTGGTCTTAATAGTTTATATTTAGCACTACTACAAAGGTCACACTTAAAGTTTAGCATATAGATCAATACTCCCTACTAATAATCATTTTAAATAGCATTATTAGGTATAGCATTGGAATAGCCATAACTAATATTACTGCCTGTTGTATAGGTAGTAATCTAATTACTATATCAATATAAATAAGCGATAATATTATGGTGACTATTATATGAGTCGCAATCCATTCAGTAACTTGTGTGAATAGCTTAGTTTCAAATAACTTTTTAAGACTATTATGTGCAAATCTAAATATTATTTCATCCGAAAAACTTTTCATATTAACCCATCTATTAAGTCTATTACTAATGCTACTAACATAAATACTAATACTATGATAGCACATGTAAGAATACTTATAATTAGTCCTATACCAATTTGTGCAAATATATTTATAATCGGACGTGTTATAATTTGTCCAATTATAAATATACATATCACTATAATAGCAGAATGATCTTCTATGATCTCTAGATAATCCTCAGATTTATCAATAATATCCTGCATAATACTGGTGAATGCAGTATTTTTAAAAATATATTTATAAATTGAGTCGTTATCTAATCGCATATCATCACATCATACTTCAAATCTTATTGGTGCATGGAACTCAACAGGTATAGATTTACCAGGAGAAATCTTTGTGCGCTCTTTGATCTTTGTAAGTCTTGTACCAGCATCCTGCATGAATGTAATCATTCTATTCAACTCATCCATTGAGTAGGTACTGTTTAGACTTATTGTATATCTAGTCCGCTTCTCGCTCTTCTTACCGGAAATTGGACTCTTATTTGCGTAAGCAATGATCCTGTGGTTACGCACATAGAAGTAGTCGCCGCCTTCTATGTACTCTTCAGGAAGCTGTTCTTTGTCAAAGCCACCGTGTGTAACTTTCATCTTTCCGTATGCGATACCATTCTCACCAATACCTTCTACTGCGATTTCTACTTTCATGTAATTCACTCCTTCTCTTCTGACAATTTAGCCAGTTCATCTTTGATCTTTTGTGCACGTTCTTCAGGGTCCATTTCTGCCATCTCTGTAGAGAATCCAGTTTCAATGAATACACCATTTGATGCAAGCTCTTCAAGGGCGTCAGCACGAGCATCATTTTCTGCAGTCTTATCAATTGTTTTGTCAATCATGCTTGACAGCTCAATCTGATTCTTAGACATCCCGGTTATGATCTCATTAGCTTTTACGCGAGTCTCTGCAACTTTTGATTGTGTCTTTAACTTTTCGTTACGAACTCTTATTGAGCGCAGATTTGTTTCAAGTTGCGAAATCTTTTCCATCAAAGTTTCCTCATCCTTAACTGTCTGAGCAATATCCTTATCAATACCTGCAATTTGTGCACTAAGGTCAATCTTCTTACCTATTAGTTTCTCAGCCAGTACAAGATCACCACGATCATTAGCTCTTCTAGCACGATCGGTGTGACTATCAAGTTCAGTTATGAGCATTAAGCGCTGCTTCTCAAACTGCTTACGTGCTGTGACAAGTTCAGACATTCCGAGTTTTGCTTGCTTAACATTTTTACGCTGCTCGTCAAATGCATAGTCGAGCATTTCATCTGTACTAACTACTTTACCTGTAATCTTGCTGAATTTAATCTTTATTATTTCTACTATTCCCATTTTAATCACCTTAACTTAACCCAGTATTCATTAATGCGCATTCCATTTTCTAATATTAATACACTACCATCAATATCAGTATAATTTCTTATACCAATAATTTTACTACAAAAATAATTATTTGTACTATAATGTTTTGAGTACATATCATTTGATTCTACAAATTGATTCAACTCAAACTTACACATACTAATATTAGTTTTCACTTTCGGATTCTGTTTACACTCAATATAAACTTCAGCGCAATGGTTTGGGATATAGTCACTAAGTCTATAATCAAAGTCATCATTATAAACAGAGCAACTTATTGCATCCCATTCTAAAATTTCAACTATATCATTGAATGTAACTATATCTTCTGATAGCTTTACTTCTTTAGTCTGACCATCTGTATGGCATATAATTACATTTAGTTTTTTCTTTTTTAAAAACTTTGATAATAGTAGTTTAAATTTCACACACTCAAAGCCTCCACTTCATGTACGATTGTATGGTCATCTACTTCGAACATACTGATATAGTTAAATATCTTGTCCGACCATCCAGATATTGTCGCTACATTTGGTTGATCTTCTGGTACAGTTGTTGTACCATATCCTCGCAGATCTACAGAATATAACTTTACATTCTGATTCACCTTACGCTGATAGTTTATAAATGATTCAGCGAAGTTACCGCTTGAATACCATCCAGATGAGTCCCAACACTGCATGTCTGAGAATAAAATAATACGGTCAAACTTAGCGTTATCTCGTATCATCTGTTCAACTGGTAAGTGTGCATTAGTGCTATGACCTACATTAGCGGATTTAATCTGGCCACATTGCGTTAATACACTATCAGATGTAGTTAAAGGTACAACTGCAAAAGATTGTCCAAATGGTATTACTGTTGCATTTCCACATACCTTTGTAGAAAGTGCACCGAATAATGTCGCAATATCTAAGCAAGATGTACTTGATTTTACACTTACTGGCGATGTCATAGATCCACTAAGATCAACAAGTACAGCAGTTCTACCAGGAAGTTTTGGTACATTACCAACTGAAAGTTCAAGTGCTTTATTTAATTCGCGAGTTATACGTGAAGGTGTAGAGTCGAATACTGAGTTTGCACTTAACTCCTTATTGGCTGAGAAGAATCTGAATGGGAACATCTTTGATCTAGCAACTCTTTCTGGATCTGCTATATTATTAATATATAGCTCAGGATCTACATCGTTATTCATAAGATTTCTTAGGTTCCTAATTAGAGCGAAGTATGGTAGTCTTGGCGCAATCTCGCTCCAAGTCTCCTTATTAGATCCTTTAGTAGAAATTAGAACTTCCCATGTATCAGGTGCTTCAAGCGTATCTTCAACAATCTTATCGAAGATTTCTTGCTGTGCAGAATCTTTAGCTTTCGGATGTGTTATGAAAATAGCATCCTTCATTGTGACAAGTCCAGGTCTATTATACTTTGCGAATTGATATGCATCAAATTTATTGAATGCATCCTTCACTCCGTTTTTAATTACCATAGGCCACTTTGATTTACGTCCAGATCTTTCAGACATTACTTGCTGTATTGCTAGTAGTTCTGTTATCTCATCAGCACGCTGAATTGTTGCTGTCACATATTTACGTGAATTTGGAACACCAACTTTATTAGAGTTAGCATATCTTGCTATCATATATAGCGGTACTGACCGCATATATAAAGATGTTCTTGCCCAGTAAGCTGCTTTCAATACAAATGCTGGATCATCTTCTAATACTGCATCTATCGCTTTCGTAAGATCTCCATCGGCTTCTTTGCCTGTCTGATAGTATTTATTCTCAGACATCATTGCAGATCCTATAATTGATAGGAGCTTTAACTTTGGTGATAGATTAAAACTAACACCGCCGGCTTCATTCCATACTTTATCTGGATGTGCAGATACTATTTCTTTTACTGATCTGACTTTATTAAACTTACTCAAATTTCTCCAGCCTCCTTCATTCTTTCATACTGCTCAAAGTCTCTGACTTTTATTTTTATAGTCATAGGCTCACCGTCACGCATAAGTAACATCTGTTCAGGACGTATTACTACACCTTCCATGACACGATCTTCATTATGAACTGCAGCAAGACTCTTTGGCTTCGTCTTCACAAAGTCTATAGCTTCTGTAAGTGTACATGTACCAAGATCTGGTGCATATCTTACACAAAAGAAGTTTGCAATGTCCATCATATTCTCAGGCTCTAACCACCACTTATCAATCTTTACATCAAACATAATAAATGACGACTCCTTTGAATAGTCTGTTGCGCCTTTGTGCACCTTTGGACCAATACCTTCACCATATAATGTGACAGAAAATTTCCTACTATCATCATCAGTAGGAGGGAATTTCTTTTGGAGCAGCTCTACTGTGAAAGTCTTTTCTAAAAACTCCACAAGTGGTTTATAAAGTTTAGCTGCTTCGGTGCGTCCTCTGAAGCGAACCTCTTGTAAGTTAGGTGAATATTCTATACGAATATTCGTACCATCGATTTTTTCCGCAACTCTCCATCTTCTGATATTTAGATATGCATTGTTTACAACAGTGCCTGGCATTATAACACCGTTATTTTCAAAGTCTCTTTTGTAGAGTGTATTTATCTTTGGATATTCTGCCATATATGGCCTCCTTATTATTAATTAAAGTGTCGGCGGAGAGATTCGAACTCTCGGACTCCTACGAGAACGGATCTTAAGTCCGTCGCCTTTGACCTAGCTGGGCAACACCGACATAAATGAATTAGTCCTGCATCATTTCAGCAGAACCACTTGATCGCATTGTGATATTACACTTGTCGCACTTAACTGCAGGACCAGTGTAAGAATCAATTTTAGTCGCAAAACATATTGGGCAGATATACATTATCTGTATATTATATCTTTTAAATATTTCCATATTACCAATATTATTAGAAGATTATAAAACCATCTGTGCTATCAAGAATCCTTATGCCATAAAGATCTCGTATACACATTCTTGCAATTGCTAATACATCTTCATAGTCCCATGTATCACAGTAAGACTTATATGCTCGCACCATTCTTTTAATTAGTGCAATCTGTGAAGTACATAACTCATCTTCTAATATCAACATATTATTATTGTTGTTATCTTCTACCTTATCAATGATGTTTAGTATATAAACCATTTGTATTACACCTTTTGTATTCTCATATCTTTATCGTATTTAACTCCTGCCGCATTCCAAGTTTCATGTGACGCATATATTTTATAACCTAAAATTGAACTGCCAGTTATACGTACATCTGGATATTGATATTTAGCGATAAATATTACATTATACCTATCTGTAGTTATTATAGACTTCTGTTGTAAAAAATTATTATACCGTATAATAACTACATCGTCAGTAATCTCTATCTGAGATACATGATTAGCAATATTTCCAGGCTCACCTACTGGTGCCTCACTAATATATTCTACTATAAGTGATACTATAAGCAATAGTATTACGATTTTTATTATACCTATTAATAATGGCTTAATATGCTCAATAGGTATTTTGTCTATAGCATTTGTAAAAAGTGCTGTGATAAAATCTATTTGAGTTTTAATTTTATTCTTCATTATAAATAAATATATATCTATATATCTCATAATACCTCTTATAGTTAATCTCTAAGCCACCAACAATCGGCCTTTCCATTTTCACGTTCGACTGCAGGAGGTTCGCCAAATGGTCCTGGCAAAGTGAGTTTAAGTGAACATATAGGACAGTCATCTTCTTCTAACTCATGGTGATCTGATTTACCAGATAAGTGACCTTCACAAAATACATGACCATTAGGACATGCTGCAGCCATAGTACTATATAGTTTTATATGCCAGCCGCCGCCTTCTGATGTACCATTATGTGATTCGCCACATATATCACATATAAAGCTACAACTACTAGAGTTGCTTACAAATCCTGATCTAACTTTCATAATTATCACTCATTGATATTACCAATAATTTCTGGCCAATGCACTTGTGACTCGTTAAATACCCAGAGCTGTATAGATATTTCACCTAACTTATTATATTTAATAGGTATATCACAATATTGTTCACCAGCTGGGCCAAAACATATTAATGTTCTGACTATATCTCCAACGAAGATCTTCTTTCCAGTCTTATCTAAAAGACCAGTCCATATTTCTATATCGAATCTCTGACCTTCACTTATACTTGTAAACCCAATTGGCATTGAGTCATCAGGCTGATATGCTGGAGGTAAATCTAAACACTTCGTATAAAACTCAATCGCGTCATATATGTATTTTTTATCTACTTTATCCCATGCTCGGAAAATATAATCATGCATGCTTCTACTCCTGGCAAATTGGACATGCAGATTCAGGTATTCTTCTACGAATGAAATCACCGCATGTTGAATTATCTTCTAACATACTTAATGTAAACATTTTACCTCGACATGTAGTTGACTTAGGATTGTAGAATAAAATATTCATATGTTCCTTACTACAAAATTCAACTAGCATATGCTCTTCGCAAAATTCATGATTGTTTACACATCGAACCATACCCGCATCATCTAATGATGCCTCGTGTCCTTCATGTGAGTGTTGACATACTGCACAAATAAATGATGCGCTAGAAGAATTACTCACAAAACCTATTCGTATTTTCATCTTTATCACGATGTGAAAATTTAAGTCTATCTAATAAGTGCTCGTCATTCCTACTATTTGGCGACTTTACATGCCAAAAATCATGTGTACCTTGATCTGTTACTTGATATTCAATGCCCTCATATCTAATAAAAACATTAGTAATATCAAGGTCGTCTTGATTACATAGTATCTCCGTAATCAATCTATCAATGGCTGCAAATGTAGATGAATGCCAAGTTTCGTTTCCTGTAGTTTTAAAACTACGGACTACTCTTGCAATCCAATCTTCAATCTCCCAATCGCTTACTCTTAATCCACTCTCTTGATATACTAATATTAATTTATTCATGGTTCAATTACCCATAAAGAATCTCCGACAGCTATTACTTCAAGAATATTCTCAGCAATATCTGTACCCATGCGAACTTTTATTTCACCATGCTTACTTACAGTTGCAGAAAACATGAACTCATCCTCAGTAAATACTTCGATGTCTTTATTTGCTGCTTCATGCGCTTGTAAAATTACATGCTTTTTAGTTCGTTCAATCGTAGGTTTATGTTTACGAATTTTCTTTTTTGAATTGGTTTTTCGTGGTCTTGTCTGTTCAAGTTTACGAACATCAATACTAACGCCCAACATTTTTTCAAGGTCGCGAATTGTTTTACCACCTTTACCAATCACTTTAGCTGTGTCAGACTCATCGATATAAACGACAGCACTATTTGTACCAATCATTTCTACCTCAATAGAATGCTTTGTGTAATTAGAAACTACAGTTTCAATCTCATCTACTGATGCAGCTACTGGGACTTGAATATTTGATGATTCACCAACTGGCATTACAACAACTTGCTCACCATATGTGTATAATTCATATTCAGTTATACCACTGTCAAGATCTTTGATAACAATAACTGGTCTTGCTAAATCTGATTCAGTCATTCCAGTTGGAACTTTCACTGTAAATTCAAGTATAAATACTTTTGTTATCTCACCCTTATCTAAAAAGACAACGGTATCTACAATCTGTGGTATAATACCAAGTTCGATTCTACCTATCAAACGCTGTACCGCATCGACAGCTTTATTCGCATGTACTACACCAACCATACCTACACCGGCCATTCGCATATCTGCGAATATCTCGAAGTCTTTTGTCTTTCTCACTTCGTCATAGATAGTTACATCTGGACGAACTAATAAAAGAACATCAGCTGTATTTTCAAGACTACCATCAAGTGGTGCATACTGTGTAATTGCCTTGGTAACTTGTAGATCTCTTGGTGATTCCATAGTTTTCACTATAAGACCACTGTCATGTAGATGGTTAGCAAGCCCTGCTGCAAATGTAGATTTACCTGCACCAGGATTACCAGCAACCATAATACCACGTTGCTCTAATATACGAGCACGTAATTCATCACTCATTTCATAGTCATCAAATGCCATTGATGCAATAGGTCGTACTGCTGTTATTTCAAGGTCGTCTGAAAATGGCGGCTCAGAAATCGCAATCCGCATATCGCCAATTTGCAAAACAACTGCACCATTAAATTTTAGTTCTTCAAAAGATCCTACATCATATTCTGCTGATTCTAATAGCTCATCTATTATGGTCGTTAATTCTTCATATGTTGCTGGCTCTTCTCGCATCTGTACTAACTGTACATCTTTAATGGATCCGCACTTAGCCATTGGCGGTATATCACATTTTAAATGTACAGACATTGTATCTTCTGTAAAATAATCTTTGATTATCATTATGTTACCTTATTATAAAACTATTAATGGACATTCGGATTTTTCACAATCCGCCATTAATATATCGCAGCCGATATCTTCATTACGGTGTACACAATATTTACTTGAGATTATATTTCTAACTTGCCACGTATTCGCATCTGCACTTTCATTAATGCATAAAGGACAGTCGCGCGATGATAAAACCTTTTCGCGATATTGATTAACCTCGCATCTATCAAGTACACTTCGTACGTGATCAATACAAATCATATGCTTACGTTCACATACTATCATACCGTGATCATTAGGATTATCCCAGTCCCATGCAAATTTATCTTCGCCACATAATTCGCAAATAAAACTGCAACTCGATGAGTTACTTACAAAACCTGCTCTTACTTTCATATTTTATGCTCCTCATAGTGTTCTTCGCAATAGTAGTGGCCAGGAAGTAATGGCCTCAGTCTACCGCTAGTTTTATTACAAACTATACATGATGCATCGTAAGTCTTGACTAAGACAGCTGTGTCAGGTAATTGTGGACGGAATCTTTCAGGTATTACCGAACCATTCCATGCGTTCTTTGACTTAAGAATGGTGCTGTTATTCATCATAAATATAAGTAACCTACCTGCAAATCCTCGTAGTCTAGCCGGACCACCTTCATATGGATTGATAGTGTACAATCTGCCGCTTGCTACAAACGTATTCTCATCCTTAGCAACTTCGTCAATTGCTTTTAACCAATATGAACACATAAAACAATTATCACCTACAAAAGATCTTGCGTAAAATCCTTTAGGGTCAAATAGTTTATTGCAAGTTGTGCATTTTTTAGCATTCTCTGGATCAAATAATTTCATGTAACAATGAATACAGTATTGCTTAGAATTTTTATTTCTAGCATGGTATATTCTTTCTTTACAATTTGCACATATCATCTATATACACCAATACCTCTTATCTCAGACTCACTCATACCTAGATTGTATTTATTATTAAACCATTCACGATCATGTATAGACATATCATAGAAATTAACTGCTGATGCACCTTCAGAATTATATCGTGTAATATATAATATAGTATGTGTATTTCTATTCCAAAATGTATTAACATCCGTCTCACTATGCTTATATATATCAACCATATCACTAGATAAACATACCCATCCAGATCCGCTATTATACCTAGATGTAGACTCAGATGCAGCTTGTGCATTATCTATAGTAGTACATCCACAAGTTACTATTACACTAATAACTAACGCAACAATCAGTAAGTATACTTTTATTTTATTCATAGGATCAACATCTGTCTTTCATTTCCGAAATCCCATCCACTATATAGCCAACCATCTGGTGCATATACTAATTCAAATATGCGATCATCATTGTTAATCGATAGAATTGTAGCAGGATCATCAACTGTTGATTTCCATTGGATCTTAGTACCATTAATCATATATGAATAACTATGATATAATTGTGTACGTATATCTTCAGGATGTGTATCATCATGTAACTCCCATGCTACATGTGGTATACTTAATTTACCAGCAGGTATACGGAAGCATACTTTCTGTATACCCATATCGTTTGCGGCTTTGATATAATTATTAGCAAACCAAAGTGGATCCTCGTCTGGATTATATAAACATTGTAATGTAATTTTATATGCTCCAAAAAATCTAGCAATATTAGTTATATCTCTATCGAATATAGAGTAAGTTCCACCAAAAATTTTTTGATTTTTTAACTCATCGTAGTGATGCCTACTAATATTAATATCTGTAACAACTTTCTCAATAAGATATCTATTCTGTCTATATCTTAGACTAGCAGTTAGTCCTGTACCATTCGTTGTAAGTACAACTTTATCAAAGTTATATTTAAATTTGTCAAGTAATGATAATGTTGGTATAAGATATCGAGATATACTTGGTTCGTATCCAGTTATACTGACAGACCTAAATTCAAGTGGGAGTTTATGTATTATATCAGTAAGATTTTTTATCCAAGATGTAAGACCAACTGCACGACATTTCACTTTATTATTATTATAACAAAACTCACACTCTGCATTACATGGGCCTGGTAGGAATATACTAAAGTTAGGTTTGTTGTCATAAAGCTCCATAGTTGTCGCTCCTATATCGTTTAAATGTTCTACTGTTAATCATAGGTTTATATCCGTGGTTTAATAGTACATCTGAAATCAGATCTTCTGTAAGACTTCTAAAAGCCTCTGCATCTATAGAGTTGAACCATCTAAATTTAAATCGCTTACCATTACATATTGGTGCAATCAGTACATGCATTCCACAAACTCTATGTATTACATGATGTAGATCAACGATTACATCACTATGGTGCAGCTCCTCTGCGGATATATGTCCACATACTTCACACTGAATATATGTAATACCTTTTTTATCAGACATAGTTACATGTCTACAGTAATTACATGTATATGCTTTCATTTCTTAGCCGCCCTCTTTATTTCATCGATCTCGTCATGCAGTTCTTCTTTAGATTGATATGGGTTTGCACACCATAGTCGCATCCCATTAACTGCAGGCAGCTTACTTTCGTCAAAATCATCTACATCTTTATAGAAACAAGTATTACACTGACCGTACATAAGGCTATACATGTGTACAGTTTTGCCGCACTTAGAACATTCTTCTTCCTCATCGCAACCCACGATCATCACCTGCTAAGTATATCGTTCTCTGCTGCATTCACTGCATTCTTTATATCTATAACTCTGCGCTCAAGTATAGTGCCGATTTCATCCTCATCTAGTTCCATATCTAATGGTACAAGTGGGACAAAGATATCTTTTGCCAAAGTTCCATCTACATCTAATGTATACTCACCTTCACCAAACATACCTACAAGTCTATGATCACATGCAGTTATACCTGTCAATCTTTCAGTAGCTTTATCTGCATTTATATGTTCACAAGAAGCTATGCTAATATATACACATGTAGAACTAACCTTTTTTATGTGATAGTTTACACCAAATATTTTGACATGCTTGGATAGACGTGCATTATTAAATTTTTCATTAACAGCTGCTATCCGCCGTTCTATAAGCCTCTGCCATTCATCGCCTTTCAATGAACTATATGATGTGTCAAAGAATTCTACTCGAACCATTGTATCGCCGCGCATAAATGATGTGTCTCGACATGAATTTCTAAAGATGCCATCACCAGATTCATCTGTTGTGTTTGTCAACATTCTACTGAGTCTATATGGAGTTATCTCTTTACCGTTCATGTAAGTGATACATTTAGCAAATCCGTTTTTGATTTTGAAACTTATATCGCCTATTTTTACATCTTCGTATGATTCCATAGTATTACCTACTTATAAAATTATATAGCTATCGCTCTTTGGTTAGAAAAATTTCAAAAAAAAATAAATATCAATAAAGGTAAATAGGATAATATACTTATATTTGAATATTATATTTAGTTATTAGTCTTATACGAGTATCTGTATTTAAATCCCATATAGATGTTGCAGAACCACCACGACCTATCATATGTATTATGCATTGAGTTTGATGATCATAATATACGCTACCATAGCTAACACGATCACTATTCATGGAATATAAATATTGAAGTGCATCATCTTCTCGTATATTTTTAGTATTATCTGATGTAGATGCAGTTTCAGCGCATCCTAATGTGATCAATACAATTAGAACTATTAGTACAAGGATTATTAATTTTCGCATTTAACCTCCATGTTAATTACGCTAGTAACCGGATTCGAACCGATGCAGATATTTAAATCTAACGGCATAGCAGGCCGTCGTCATACCACTTGACTATACTAGCAAAATAAATAAATAAATAAATAGAAGTGCATCATCTATAATATGATATACTACTACACCACAGCCACAAATTTGAATGGGTATTAATTTTCAAATGCCCTAAAATATTTATCTGCTATATCTTGTATTGGGATACCACTACAAGTTAGCATGTGAATAGTATGTTTATTTACTGGAATTGATTGATCTGTACCAAATTCATTCTGTATAAACATACATGATTGAATATTATTATATTCATTTATATACTTAAACACATCATCTTTAATATGATAGTCTACTATAATCTCATTAGTGTTCTCGATATGAATGATATGGAACTCATCAACCAATGCGTTTATTAGTTCATTCATGTAATGCCTCAAATAAATATTAGTGGATATTAAATCCACTTCTTAATATCCGTGGAGGTCTCCACTCTTTGTATACAATACACGTCTTCCATCTGCAATCCAACCAACCTCTGGCCAATCTACAGATCTAGCTGATGCAGCACTCAGTTGAATACTTACCCATTCTTCTGTAGCAATTGTACCATCAACGCCTGCTGTACCATCGACTCCAGGAATACCTTGTGGCCCCATTGGTCCAATGTCGCCCTTAGCGCCATCGATTCCATCAGCACCGGCCTCTCCAGTGTCACCTTTCAATCCTTGTGGACCTACTGCACCATCGATGCCATCAATACCTGGGATTCCTTGCGCTCCTGTATCTCCTTTGTCACCCTTTGATCCAGCGATTCCAGGAATACCTTGTGGTCCGATAGCTCCATCAATTCCGTCTACTCCGGGGATTCCTTGTGCACCAGTATCGCCTTTGTCTCCTTTAGCGCCATTGATACCATCGACACCGTCAGCCCCAGGAATTCCTTGAGGTCCAGTTGCACCTGTCAATCCTATTGGTCCAGCAGGTCCTATTGGTCCTACCATACCTGCTTCACCAGTGTCACCTTTCGGACCGACTGGTCCCATTGGTCCAACTGCTCCGTCAGCACCATTGATTCCGTCTACGCCATCGCGTCCATTGGTTCCATTGATTCCGGCTATACCTTGTTCACCAGTGTCACCCTTTGGTCCAGCGACTCCAGGAATACCCTGAGGTCCGACTGCACCTGTATCACCTTTAGGTCCAACTGGTCCTATTGGCCCAACTGCTCCGTCAGCACCAGTATCACCTTTAGGTCCAGGTGTCATGGTTCTATTGATAGCTTCATTTAATAGTACGCTTTGTGCGTCTAACCTAGATTCCAGCTCCACGATTTGCATCTCAAGCTCAGCTATTCTGCCGTTTGTTTCCTGCTTATCTTTGTCGCGGTTATTCTGGTCGTTATCTTTATTGTTGAAGTCGCGCATTGCATCAACAAACTCTTCTTTACTAAGCGGTTCAGCTGTAGCAATACCTACAGTTGCAAGCAGCATTAGCATGACTAAGATAGTCAGTATTTGTTTTTTCATTTTTGATCTCCGTTTTAAATAAAATAAGTAAAACGAGCGTAGTCGGATTTGAACCGACGATCACTGAGTTCGAAGCCCAGCGTCCTATCCAAGCTAGACTATACGCCCAATATCATTTAATGATCTCTTAATGTGACTATGTAATCAGATTTATCCTGACATGTAAAGCAATCTTTTAACGGATATCGTGAGTAAAATTTTTGCCCGCAATTTTCACATGTATATTTAACAAATCCTATATCCTCTGGCCTTGGTATATTGATCACCTCTTTAAATATAAATAGTTCTATGCGGACTCGAACCGCAGTTTTCTGGCTCAGAACCAGATAGACTTGACCACTATCTTATAGAACTACTATGTAATTTAGTTATAAATTTGACAACGCTCATCTATTATAGATGCATTTGATATTGGATGTAAATCATATTTGCATTTACCATCTAATATAAATCCACCTAGATAGTGAAACTTTTTACATTCATGACAACACTGTGGAATTTCTAATTCAGCGATCGAAAATAAGAAGAATGCCCACGATGTTTGTTCATTACCGTCATCATCAAATGTATGCTCGACTACAAAGTCTGCAATAATATTTGGATCTACATCTATTGGAATTTCAATCGTTAGCATATTATACCTCATAATATATAGTTCTATCTGGATTCGAACCAGAGTCAGCGGATTCAAAGTCCACTATGCTTGACCACTACACTATAGAACTACGTTGATTTAAAGTAAAGAAATTATTAAGAGTCCGAACATAATAAATGTTATTATTGAACCATTTCTGACACGTATACGTAACTCTTGTGAATCTATGTTAACACCGCCCATAATAAATATATAAATCCAGCAAGCGGTACTAACGATGTTATATAATATACTCGTCGTACATTTTCTAAACTCATTCTGTTTGCCTCGAATTTAATTTAGCTATAAAATTTTTTGGTAACGTTTTTGCAGCATAATCTACTACGTATTTACATCCTGAATCTACAAGGTATGTTGCATCTATATCGTAACCATCCATTCTAAGTCCAACTAAAGCTACACAATCAGTATCAGATTCTTCAGATGCTAAAAAATCTTCAATATCATCTACATAATTTTCAAGTTCTAAAACTAAATCTGTAAATAAAGTTGCAGATGTTTTACCACCTTTACTATCGAACATCACAATTCTACCTTATTATTTAACTCAAAGCATTTAAGCTCGGCATTAGCACGAGCTTGTTCAACATCGTTTATATAGTTAGAACCAGATAGTATTATTTTAGTCATTGAAGGTTGTGGAATATGTTTTGGGAATATATGGCGTTCATAATAAGTATCGTAGATAGATATCATTCTACCACCACCTAATACAGTTTCGCGAACCTCATATCTATCCATTTATATCACACTCTATTTTAGATATCCATGCACGGAATTCATCACCATCGCCTTGTGTTGCAAATACTAGTAAATCACTATTATTACTTGCATACTTTGCATCAAAGCCGCCATCTTCTATGAAGTCTTTACCAGCTTTTATGACCGCATTTATATCAGTTGTAATTTCTGGCTCATCTGGTATACAACCAAATGTACGTTGATATACATATATCATCATTATATCATCTACCTACTTGTTATTATTTCAAAAAAAGTATATCCGCAGAATAATGCGAATGATATCATAAACGTAGCAAGCTGTGTTCCACTAGCCATACATTCTCGTACATCTGGGAATGCTAGTGCATCTATTGTTGCATATACAGTTACTACGAAAAGTATCGGTATTATAACTTCAGCTATCTTCATATAGATCTAATCGGGTTCGAACCGATGACCGCTCGGTTATGAGCCGAGTGCTCTACCTACTAAGCTATAGATCCAAGTTGAGTGCAACTTTTATGGCAAGTTGCCAGCCGATATTATATAACGTAAAATTAAAACATTAAAAACCGACGACACTATATTACCTCTTACGTTTCCTCTTCATCAGATTCACCTCTTAATGATGTTTATATTCCGGAACCGGCCGGAGCGTGTTGTTTATATTCTTTACAGAATCAAAGGGAGCAGAATCGAACTGCTGACTTCTGCTTTAATAGCAGATACTCTACCGCTAAGTTACCCTCAGTTATTAATATCTAGATAAATTTTTTGTAATACTAATCCATCTTTGATCATTTTGTATTCGTCTAACTTGTGTTATACTTATATTATATTTATTAGCTAAATCAGCTCTAGATGATGTTGTATCTAAGTATATTTTCTCAACATCGTCTTTATCTAATTTTGAAAAATGTCCAGGATTATATTTACTATTAATATTAATATTTTTAGTCACTGACAACCACGTTACATTATGGCGAATATGTCGAATAGTATCTTGTGTGACATTATACCTACTTGCTAAAGTAGCATGTGTTGATTTACTATCTGTATATATGTTTATAACATCTTCCTCAGATAGTTTTGCTTTACCATGTATAATCCCCATAGCACTTCTATCTCTAGATACACGATCAGCAACATTATCTGCATGTGTACCTATTAAAAGATGTTCTGGATTTATACACTTTGAGTTATCACACGTATGTCTGATAACATAGTTGTCAGGTATTTTACCAACGTATTTTTCATACATGTATCTATGTAATCGTTGCCTATTACCATGTCTACTTATCTCAAAGTATCCATGCGTAGTAGGTTTATGCGATATACAAATCCAACACGAATTTTCATCAATAAAATACTCAATCTCTTTCTTTGGCATTAGTGAACCTACTGTGATTTGAACACAGGATCTTCGGGTTAAAAGCCCGCTGCACTAACCTGACTATGCTATAGGTCCAATTGAAAGATAGTCATAGTACCTAGTGAAACTTACGTCTCAGTTTTCCAATGACTATCAGTAATCACAAGTATGTTTAATATATGAGCATATTTGAAAAGATGTTATGACATACTTGCTAACGTACCTAGATGGACTCGAACCATCACCTCTTCGTTAAAAGCGAAGTAACTAATCTCTACGCAACAGCTGTGCTGTGAACAAGTGAGGTTAGAAATTTTAGTGCTCTGCCAATTAAGCTATAGGTACATAAGAATCGTGACCGCAGTGGGATTTCAACCCACGGCATTTGTATACAATGCGTCCTAAGAACTACTTGCAAATAGTCCAGTCTTATGCTGACTAGCAATAGAACACGATGCGCTAACTTCGCTATACGGTCATTATGAAAGTGTGTACACTCAAGTGCTTAAGTAATCAAGTTTGAAATTGTCTTATGCTATTATTCTACTTACTAGATATAAATATTGAGTGTACAATTATATCTAGTGACGTACTTACCCAGACTCGAACTGAGATCTCTTGATTAACAATCGAAGTAACCATCCTCTACGCATTAGTAAACTAAGAACAAGCGAGGTTGGACTATTAGCGCTCTACCGATTGAGCTATAAGTACAAATTGATTTGAAGGAGAACAATTGAGTATACTGTATTTTTCTCAAACGAAGTAAGTATACTCAACACATCCTAACGCCCGCAGCCGGACTCGAACCGACGTGCCCCGATTGGAGCTCCAGTTTTCAAGACTGGCGCATTAGCCGCTGTGCCATGCGAGCAAAGTGATCTCCTAGTTAGCATCTTACATGGAGCGTTGATGGATTCACTGTAATTTATAGTCGTGGAAGCACTAGCTGCGACTCAGTTCAACGGCGTGGATTTGAACCACGGTTCTTTAGCTTATGAGGCTAACGAGATAATCCGGACTACTCTACCGCTGATCATTGAAATAACATACTGACGATTAATGCTAACCATACAAAAAGTATAGCAATAGTTATCATTCCTAAAATGAAAACTATTAATACTAATAACCAATACATATTTAACCATAATCAGTATAATCGTAATTCGCAATGATAATGCCTGGAATATATGTTCTATGCGCTTTACCTAGTGATTCACATGTAAATGTTTTATTAGTTACAGGTGTATACGATTTTGTCTGCGCAATTGCCATTGCTTTAATATGACTTGCAGCAATTATTATGAACTCTTTATAATCTTGTTCCAGTATCTCTATTCGCTTCAGATGAAATATTATCATACTACCTCCATGTTGACTCAGAGAATTGACGTATCCGGACTCGAACCGGAGACCTCCACGATGTAAACGTGGCGTTCTACCAACTGAACTATACGTCATTAATGTAAAGGAGAACAATTGAGTATACTGTATTTTTCTCAAACGAAGTAAGTATACTCAACGCATCCTTGAGCGACTGAGGTAGGGCTCGAACCTACGACAACTGGATTAACAGTCCAGCACCTCTACCAGCTGGGTTACTCAGCCATATGCAAGATAAGGGAATCGAACCCTTCCGAGATGGTTGGAAACCACCCATGCAATCCATTACATCAATCCAGCAATTTATTAAGGGAGAACAATTAGGTACACTGTGTTTCACCAAAAGAAGTAAGTGCACCTAACACATCCCGATGCATCTACAAGGACTCGAACCTTGGATCTCTGCCTTATCAGGGCAGTGCCTTAACCAACTTGGCCATAGATGCTCATGAGCTTAATGACTGAAAGACTACCGCAGGCCATCTTTCAAGTTATATACCGCCATTAAGCAGCGGTCTTGATCAATATTTCTCTGCAACTACTGATTAAGATGTCGCATATCTACGCAACAGGATTCGAACCTGCGTGATCTCGGTCTACAGCCGAGCACCTAAGCCGCTCAGTCATACGTAGTTGTTGATGTCGGTATCAGGATTCGAACCTGAGAATCACTAAGAAATGCGTCCTAAGCGCATCACCGTTGGCCATCTTGGTTATACCGACAAATGATTAGTGGAGTCATGTTGACTCCAACTATTTGGGCAAGTAACTTAATACATGCGTCCACCAGCTTTACATTTTAAGTCGATAAAGCATAGACATAGGTGTTAGATAAATCATTTATACGACTGTGAACACGCATATAATTATCTAACTAAGCCTAGGAGGCAGGAGTTGAACCTGCGAATAACCGGATCACAACCGGTCGCCTATCCGTTTAGCTTCACCTAGAAGCCGCTTCAGGGAATTGAACCCCAGACATTTCGCTTACAAGGCGAACACTCTTCCAACTGAGTTAAAGCGGCATATTAAATTGAGTCTTTGACGTAGACTCACACGTCCGACTGGTTACGGAAGTTAAACGGCGGATAATATATATCCAGTTAACTGTACGTCGACTCTGGGAGTTGAACCCAGCTCGAAGCGCTGACAACGCTTCATGATTACCGATACACTAAGTCGACAATAAATTTGAGTGCTCCCACCCGGATTCAAACCGAGGTCTCGGCCTTCCAAAGACCGAAGCATAATCACTAGCCCATGAGAGCAAATAGAGAAGCTCATCTCGTGGTGAGCTTCCGCGCTTGTCAGTAATACTATATATGTCTCTACCTCTATATAAACCTTTCGATCGGATTAGAGATTTTCAATGAATCTATTTAGAAATGCTGTGTGTTCTGAATCATCCATTGAGCGTCTATTATACGTACACTCAAGTAAATAAGTTTTAGTATTCAAGATACCATATGTATTAGAATCTAGTGAACACATTAGATACATGATACCATTATGCATGTATGCTTTGTTACGTTCCCAAGTACATACCGTATGGCTATACTCAAGTTTCATTACAAGATCTTCAGTAGGTATCTCTGTAAATTCACTTGTTGGTAGTCGAAGATCTGATAAAAGATGAGCTTTCCATGTGGGTGACACCCATCTATTACTAGATAGAGCATGTATTGGAACCCACTTACTATCTAGACAGTTTGGATCAAGTGGTGTTAAGATAAGATATGTATCGTTACGTGGTCTATACCAGATAGACGGTCTATTAGGATTAAGTAAATCGTTAATATACATAAATAAACTCCTAGTAATCTTTACAAAGAAAGCTGAGTTAGAGATGATTAAAGTTACTTAATCTATTACTGAAACAGCTTTCTTAGGAAAGATACTTAAATAATTACTTAGAATTACTTAAGATTACCTAAGATAGATATACATGACTACGTCTAACTCGAATGCATTACGCGGATAGAATGTAGTCATGCTTGCAAACATACCTAATACTATATACGTTACCGCTCTATATAAACCTTTCGATCAAAGTTTACCTTGAGCTATAACTAGTAGTAATAATGCACCTATTAATATAAACTCTATGCTTAAGTATAAAGTAAATGGTAATATATTACCAAGTAATATTGATTGAAACATCATTACACCCATGAATACAGGTTTACTCATGCGAGCTCTCATATAACTTAGTATACTAAATAGGTACAATCTCCTGCATAATATCTCAGCAAACCATTGTCGATTTACTAACATACTTCGTCAGCAAATACAGATACTACTATACCAAATCCGAGTGCAAGCATCCATATCAGTGTCAACCATGCTGGCAGAAATATTGCTACAGCAATTGTCGAACCAATTAGAGTACCGGCACGCTTACCTTCTGGTATATTTTCTTCGAATACATCTCTTACAGACTTAATTCCAAAATCATTGTACAATAACTGTACTATATCACTTACATCTTGTTCTTCCATAGTTATTTCTCCTGTTGCAGTTTGCTTTGTAAAAGTTCATTCACAATCTTAGGGTCTGCTTTACCTTTTGTTTTTTGCATAACAGAACCGAGTATACGATTAAGTGCTTTCTTATTACCGCATTGATAGTCAATAACAGCTTGTGCATTTTCAGCGATAGCTTCGTCAACTGCTGGTGCGATAATATCATCACTCGCCTTTAATAAATTGAATTTTTCAACAATATCTTTAGATGACCCGTCTTCACCGTCAAGTTTTATCCGGATAGCTTTGTGTGCATTTTGTAAAGTTATTTCATCTAGTGCAAGTATATGTGCTAATCCGTGTATAAAGTTAGTACTAATATGATCAGCGATATCACTAGAATCTATTTTACGATAATGTAATTCTCCTATTAGTATATCAACAACTAATACTGGAACAAAAGAATCGTATGCAAATCTATAGTCAACTAACTTCACAATATCTGATCTTTCGTTGACACACTCGTGGCAAATTGCACACTCAATATCGATATAATAACGATATATATATTCAGATGTATTTGGTAATGTTCTACCGCATACTTTGCACCATATAGTATCATTGATACAATATACATCTTGTATAAAGCTAAATAAATCATCCATAAAATCACATCGATATAATTGTATCTATACAATTTCTGAATATGATTACATCGTCACCTGATATACAAGATCCATACTCATGTGAATCAGTATATATAAAGATTGAGTAGTAATCTCCAGCTTTAGATAACTCTATAGTTGCATCATTTATTTCGAACTCATATATAGTTTTCACTTTATGTGGTGTCCAATGATCTGGTGCAATATCTAATGCATTAAATGCTGTACATATAAATAATAAATCTGTTGCACGCACTTCATATATAAATTCAACATCTGTGCCATGACATATTAACTTATATACATCATTATTTTTACATAGTGTAATTTCACCAACTGTAAATTTTATATCAGACTCCATTCTATTCTCCATTAATAAGTAGTCCCTCCGAGCGGATTCGAACCGCTATATGTACACTCGTCTTCGTAGCCTATTCATCATAGTAACTAGCTTTGTACATTAGCTTCGCTTTAGATATAGATGACCGGAGGGTTTAATATTCTTCGAAACATTTCATACAATCATTACATTGTAGTAAGTATCTAGCTGTGTAATAATTTACCTCTTCAATAAGCATTACAGTATCAATATTAGTATTGCCGCATTTTGGACATTTGTTAGTCATATAATATGCTCCATATAGTTTTCACTTCTTATGTTATATTTGTCATAGTTATTACTCGGTGTATTACTTCGTAACCATCGGTCAACTATTTCAGGTAATACAAATACGGAACAAAATACATTACATTCAGCAAGCTTATCTGGTAAACCATAACCAGAACTTACTGTTAAGTTGCGATACATATCAGGTATACCATGCCACCACTGACCTTCAGCATCAATTGAATCGCCATTAGTTAATGGTATTTTAAACTTACATCCACCGAATGCATAAAAACCTGTGCTTGGTTTTGAGTGATAGTAAAAGTTAAAAAATCCACTATCCTCTGCGATTAACCAACGTTTATAATCAGTTACCATCTTATATTTAAAATCAGGTTTTCTATTTAGTATTAAATATTTTGATCCTCTATGATCAATAATATCTATTATTTTAATAGTATTAGATGGCTCTATAAGATCATTTAGTGTCTCAGTAGATAGTGTCATACACAACTTATCAGTACCACTATCATGAATCGGCATATTTTGTCCTCAAAATCTTGATAACCTCTTTAGATAATCGACAATCCCAAGATGGATACTCGTATATTATAACATGCAAAAACTCGAAATATGATCTACTTACATCTAAGCGATTTAAAAATAACTTATCTAGTGCATCTGAACGAGCATTACTAGATTCATCATCTTTAAGTTGACATGTTATCCTTACCATTACGATTTCTCCTAATCTTTTCAAAGAAGGCTTGCTTTTCCTCCTCTGATTTATGGAACGGTGATTCTGATACTGGATGTGGCTCCATTGCTAAGATCTCCGCATATGTTTCTGGACTAATTGAAAAGACTGCCATACCACCAATAATGGGCGGCGAACAGTTTGCTTCTGCTTCTTCTGCAGTTTTTGTCCAGCAGATTCTACACATACCACCTCTCATAAGAAACGTATTATGCGCTTCTCCGCAGATACTGCAATTTTCTTCTTCGTCACAACCCATCGTTTAAAACTCCATGATGATTAATAGCGTGATTTAAAAATGTATATTGATCTTCAGATACAAAACTACACAGATCACATTGTATGTTATTACAATATTTAGATGAATGATCACACATAAATGCGATTAACTTCTGATGTTCATGCCACGTCCACTTTTTATATTTACCATCTGGTAAATCGAACACGTCCATCTGTCTAGGAAACTGAGCATGATATTCACTGTATGGAACTTCTGCACCAGATGCATATCTAAGATCTATTAGATTATCTATAGCACAATCATCATCATACCATAGTCCAAGTTCTCTAAACCATATATGATTTATATCTTGTATAGTATATCCATTTCTATATAGGTAAATAGCTTGAACTTCTAGTGCATCACTTTCCGATCTCTCAATATAACTATCTAGAAATATTTCAAATACAGACATAATATCACGATATAAAATCTAATATTAAATCAATGAAGTTACCTATACCAATAGCCTTTATTACAGCAACTATAAAAATAAATAACATTAGACCTAGAATAAATAATGCTACACTAGCTGCCATTTATGTTACTCCCAGTATTTTCTACCAAGTACAGCGCCTGCTATTAGACCGACACCGCCGGATAGTATTACTATCATAGCAATCTCTGCTAAGTTCATTCCGAAATGCATTTTATCACTCCTGTATATGCATAATTGCATTATTTCCTTCCCACTTTTGTGGATATGTTTTCTTAGAATCGCAATCGAGGTACTCTCGAACATCATCATTTTCACGACATTCTAAATAGTAAACTATCTGTTGTTCACCTTGCAGACAATACCAATCAATAAATTCTTCAGCTTCTTTCCTACTTTTAAAACCCTTTATAAGAACGTTAAAAGTTTCTTCTTCTTCAGTCATAATCGTCAAGACAATCGAGTAATATGATTGTACTTATAACATCTGCAACACTATCTGTATCGGTACTAAAATCTATCGGATCTGCTCGTTTATGTTGTGATGTATGTGGGTTAACCTCATGCTGCTTATGTTTAGGTTCTGCATCCTGCTTTGTAGATCTAAATAAAATTCGTATAAGTTTCCTTAATACTTCGATCATAAATTACGGACCACCTCTACGTCTAAGTAGAATCACACTACCAATACAAAGTACTGCACCTATGATTGTGAAACCGGGTGTTTCATTCATGTTCTGATTTGGATCGTCAACATAGTAGCCACCATTACCATCACCATAATAGTTATTTACAACCTCACCAGTATCATCGTCGAGTATCTCATGAAGAATCATTATTTCCATAATACCCATACCATTATCACGATATACTTCGCGTGTAACTACATGGGTTCCAGGTGGTGTTGCAGGCTTTGATATAAGTTTCTTTGGTGCTGGTGTACGATATGTCTTTGAATAACTATTCTTTGAATAACTACTTTTTGAATAACTACTTCTTGATTTTTCGAACGCAAAATCTTCAGGATTATCGTCTACTTGTGTATCTTCTGCAACTGTGATAGGCATAAATCCGATTATACACATTATTACTATTGCAAGCGCTATAATTTTACTCATTATTTTCCTCCAAGTTTTTAGTAATAATACGACAACACTCCGCTTCTTCTTCTACAGTTGGAGTATAGTCATGATCATCTATCATTAAATGTAGCTCATCGAGTTCTACATCTAATCTATCAGCAGCAATCTCCAAAGATATTTCATTCCTAAATAGAGAATCTAAAATAATATCCTTATCTGATTTTATTGTTCTGATATTTTCTCTACCTAGCATACGCATATATGCACCAGCATTATCAACCGCTGTCTTTCTACATTCACAAAATTCCATTGTATGAATCGTAAACGGATCTGAGTTCTGTATTGAACCACACAATTCACATTGCCAGATCATATTATATCTCCGGCTCACTACCTGATAGTATAGCATTACCACAAGTTATTCTTGTGCGATCCTCTTCTTGTGATGGGACAAATACCAATACGTCAAAACCCATATCTTTTAAATCATTCTCAGTATCTCTATACGGATAATAATGTTCATAACCGTCTGTTGTTACTAAGTTATTCTCAACACAGGCATTAGTCATATGCATTGGTGTAATCTTACACATAAAATATTCTGGGTCAAATAGCTCATGTAATTTTTCCACATCTACATACGCATTTGTAAGTGCAAAGTTTAATGCAATCTTACGACCAACTGGATGTTGCAGTTTCTTCATTATAGTAGACACACTTTCGAGATCTAATGCGTGTGGCATTGTATCTGCACGAATATCTTCATCAGTTGTATTGATAGATAACTGAAGCCCAGCTTCACCTTCAAGAATATTATTTTTAATCAGAAGCCAGCTGTGCAAAAAGTCTGTAAGGTTGCGATTATCTTTAGGCATCATGGTTGAAACTACAGGATGGAACTTAGAATCTGGAGCGCCAGTTAGAAACATATCATTAAGTTTCGTTGTAGCTTTTAGAACATCTTTATTCCAAGTAGGTTCTCCCATACGAGCAAAGTGTATGTTAATACGATTAGAATACTCAACTTCTAATTCTAAAGACATTGCACATAAAACCTGCCTAATAATATCATCTCGTGACACGTTAATACCAGGTCCGACAAGTGGTACATCACAAAACTTACAACCCATAGAGCAACCATACTGTGTTGAAACAGTGATAACCCATTTCTCTTCTAATGGAAGCAGCTTACTGTGTCTAACACCTTCTATCTCATCTGTTAATCCTAGGAAGTCTGCCTTAACATTATTCTCCTGACCATAATCACCAAGAGATAAACATTCTAGTAGACCCTTTTCACCATTTGTAATAAGAATATTACCAGTTGGCACTTTATAATTTTTAAGTATATCCATATGAGTCACGCGCCTTTATTAGTTTTTCCTTTGCTGCATTATGTTTTATATGCATCTTAGTAAGATCTTTATCTGAAATTCCTTCATGACTTCTGTTAAGATTATCATCTATGTCAGCAAGCTTAATAGTAATTGCATATATATCTGTGCAAATGAGATCTATATACTGATCATATGATAAAGCTAACTTATCATGTGTTAATAAACGTAATAGTTTAATAACCCTGTAGGTTTTATCTATACCTAAAGTGTGATATAGATCATCAAAAATTGCATCCTCATTCCATTTAGTATCTTCTAATACATCATGGAGAATTGCTGCAATTAAAACTTCAATCGGACTATCTTGTGGTAGACTAAATAATACTCTTAATGGATGTGTAATTTCTGGGTATCCAGATTTATCTAACCTACCATAGTGTGCTGCACATGCTAAATTTATAGCTTTATCTAATGGATGCATTATATCACCTATAGTTTTGATATCTTCATTAAACATCTTTTCCAGAAGCTAAGCTTATTACCTGATTTTGGTGTATCAACTTCTAAATATTGCAATATTAATTCGCATGTGCAATAGTGATGTTTCTCGAACTTTTTAAAAAGAGCTTTACCAAACTCAGTTTCTTCAGGTGTATGTGGCCATCCATTAGCACAGAATCTATTTGTAGATTTTTCAAATAGATTGAATTGAAAAAACGGCTCTTTATCTTCTGAGTATAATACACCATAAGCATGCTCACCATGTCGCAATTTTTTATTCCATCTTATAGTGTATCCATATGATTTAGCTAAACTCTCGGCAATTACTTTTAAACCATTAAGACCACCTTGTTGTGTGATCTGCATTATATCATCTCTTTAGAGCACCAAGCATCTTGGCTTTCCATGATGGTTTACTTTGAAAGTCGCAGACTTCTACAAACTTTTTAGTAATGTTACAAGATTGATCAAAGTCTTTGAGGCGCTCAAATAATGCATGAAGATGTGTGTATACTTCACGACTTTCTGCAACAGCTTCTAGCTGGTGGAATCCGTTGGTTGAAAATTTAATGGCTGGCTTATTTTTAGTATGCCTAATATTATAATCATACGATATAGATCTACCATTTGTTCCAACATTATTGCGGGATATCAACTCATATCCAAGTTCTTCAAGAACAATCTGGATCGCACCTTCCTGTCTAATCTCTGCATCTGCAGCCTTTACTTGTAGTTTTCCCATAGTTCTACCTCTAATTTATTTAGTCAATATAATAAGGCTGGCAGGCGGAATCGAACCGCACATTATCTAGAATTATTTTGCCATCACCAGCGTAACTATCCGTCGATAGTTAAGCGTATACTCAGATTCGAACTGAGATCTATACATGACGTGATCAACTCGATACATGTAATTTTTTCCAGTTAAATTATATACGCATAAATTTGGTATGATTAAAGTCATACCATATATTCTTCTGCAAGTCCTAACTTAACAAGCTGGACATTGAGATTTACATTATCTCCATAAACAATTGTCGCAAGATACCTTCCGTACTTGCCAGTCTTATCTTTCTCAGTAATAATAGTAATATTAGAACCAAGAGGCAGCTTACTTTGCACAAACTCTTTTGAAATTAATCCTTCTGCACGCTCATCTCCGCGTGTTTCTGGTGTATTAATTCCATATAATCTTAATCGCTGTTTTGTATAGACTTGAAAGCCAAGATCTACAGTAACATCTACTGTGTCACCATCGACAATCTTATCTACTGTTGCTCTATATTGATACATAAAAGATATAGTCGGATTCGAACCGACGACGGCGATGTCTTCAACCCTATGTATGAATCGGTTAGGCCTGCCATACACATTACCTACAATCTGACACCGTTATCCTGATACACATACGCCTCCATTGCTCCCTTGCGTATGCACTCATGCATTATCCTGGCTCTGCCATATATCTAACTACGGAGCTACCGTAGAAGTACGTACTCGGACTCGAACCGAGGCATTGTTGGTCTGCAACCAACCGCTTTACCGTCTTAGCTATACGTACAAAAGAATGCGGACTCTAAAACTTCTCGTCCGCTTTTAAAATCATTACTATTTTCATGTAACCATATATTATCGTACACTTTCTCCACCTCATATGGTTCTAAAAGTATAGCCATCTGAGTCGACTCCCAATGTATGATACCTAGAGGTGTATTTATTAGTAGCCATGAATGATTTTCTGTATAATTTATAGCTACATCTACATCTAATCCGAAATATTCAAAAAATGTAGCCTGATCAGTACACATGTTAGAACAATCATAAACGCCGGCTTTATAGATATGTACATTAACTGCAGCTATAATATTATAACATAAACTAAAGCTGCATATAATCATAACTAATATAAATATTAATTTAGCTCGACTCATATAAGTTACCAGTTATAGTAGTACTTGTTTTAAAAGATATGCGATTATTAATAATGTGGTTAGAATCCATACACAACATGCTGCATCATCTTGTGTCATAATTCCTTCAATCTTAATTCATTTACCACAAGCATCTTAATACTACAATCTGCAATTTTCATACAGGTAATATTATTTAGGTTTGCTTTTATAGAATAGTTATTATCATCAATAATTTTCTGTGCATACTCTAAAACTAAATCAGTAGCGTAAGCTCTACGATATTCTATAGTAGACGTACTATCTACTAGATCTGAAATCTCAACAATAGATTTTACAGTATCTTTTGTCGGTCCATTTTCCCAACTGATTAAAAAACCAGAACGGAAATCATAGCCACCACGATAGTTCTCTTGTTTAATCTCATGTTCACTTATAAGAATATGAGCATTTGGCAATTTAGAATTTAGAACATCTTGAATTTTATTCTTCAGTACCACTGTACGTGAATGTGCATGTTTAAACTCATAATACTCGTCACTTAATTGTGCACGCCACTTCTCTGTACGATTATATTTATCGATGGCATCGTCACGAGCATCTTCTACAAGTTTTAACTTCTCAGTCAATGCTTTAACTTTATCTGATTCTGTAAAACTTATTCCAAGAAATCCTATATTAACACATCCTTATTATGTCTTTATAAATGGACATCTATCATCAATTTTCTCACCATCTGAAATTGATCTTTCTAATATCAGGCAAGAATACCAAAAGCCCTGTGAATACTTATGTTCATCTGAGTTGTTGCACTCTTTACATGATTGCGGACTTTGTGCATCAAAAGCTTCTTGAGATTCTTTAAATATCAGAGCTTCCTCTTCGAGTTCATGCTCCCATTCTTTATCAGATTTAACAGCAGCATTATAGATATCAGAATCTACAAACGTTTCTACACTACCTACACATGGTTCGCCCCACTCCTCTTTTTCTCCGTGTGCATCGCAATATTCTTCGGTTAAGAACCATCTCGGATATGCAGAGCCATCTCCACAATTCATAATTGAATAAAATATTTTTACTTTTTCCATATTAATACCTCACTTATCAGTTAGAATTTCATGTATACCAGATGCAGTTTCTCTGAACTCCCAGAATGCTTCAAATAAAGAAGCCGCCTTTTCCTCTGAGCAACCATAATGTTGTGCCCATTTTTGTTGTACATCAAAACCTGTCAACTCATTTTTTCTCCATAGTTTTATTGTTTCAAATACATCCATAATATTACCTCATATAGAATTCCAAAATTCGGCAAAGCTTTCTTTATCTGATAGTCTACCTTCCATTTCACTTATAAATGTATCATCATAATAATCTTCTAATACACAAAGCATATGTATACACTCCCAAAGGCGCTGCTGGTTTCGTGTTAAATGAATTACACAGTCGTGATCTTCGAGTTCGACTAATCCTATGTCTAACATATTATTACCACCGCTCTGGATGTTTTCTCTTCGATATCTTTATGTGTTCAACTAACTCTTTTGTGTACTCATAAAAACATGGATGACACATATTAGTTAATCTAAATGACTTTGGTAGATATATATCACATCTACTACACTTATGTAATACTTCCTCACCAAATATTGTATCGTAATAAGGTTTAGTAGCTTCGGTATGAAATGGGCAATTTATATCTATTATATTAGAGTCTAATACAATCTTATTACTATTCTCTTTACAAAATCCATATTGCGCCCATGACCCTATATTTTTTATATAATTCTCACACTCCGCACAGTTATGAATTAAATTCGAATTCTGATTTCTTATTACGAACATATACCGATGGCCGGATTCGAACCGGCGACTGTCCTACAACAACTGGATCTTAAGTCCAGCGCTTTAACCAAGCTCAGCTACATCGGTGCATTAGATATTTAAGGCTGCTGCTATTAAACATATAAAGACAAAAGCTGCAGACATAACTGCATCTATTACTAGTCCCATTGATATAAATATAACAAATGTAATTAAAAATATAAACATCATAAGTAGTAGTATTACCTTTGACATCTTTGACATTATGCCTCCGTATGTTATATTATAAATAATATTACGGTACTTAGTATTAACATTAAAACAAAACTAAATACCTTGAAGTCTATTGACTTAGGTTGCATATGAACCCTCGCAGATTCGAACTGCTACTCTGCTAGAGATAAATCCTGAATCGAACTATGCTGACCGCACAGCTTAGAGTTCACGATGAATTTATACTTTCTGGTCTATGTAATTTAACATAACTTCTATGACCAACTGATCTTAGTGTTTCTGTCCAGCCAAGTTCTTTGAGTAGCTCATGACCTTTTACCCATCCACCATATGGGCCACACGCAGATTCCTGCTTACAATACCAAGCTGCATCTTTATACTTCTTCTGATCTGCCTCAGATAGACTATCAAATTCAGCTTTAGATATTCGCATATAGTCTTTACATAAGTTTAATTCTTGTTCATTCATATTATCACAACGAATATGCTGGCATAGAGCCTTTTTCTAAACCTTTATTATTTACAATTCTTTCAAAGTTATAATCTATTATTTCATCTTTAACTATTTTCGCTTCTTTTACAGTGCGAACATATCTATTCATGATGCCATATAAAGTATTGCCGTAATGTAATTGAAAATGTAATCCTCTACGCTCATATACTAATAATGGATCATCTAGATTTATAATAGATTTTAATTGACATTTAAGAATCACATTTAACCACAGGTTCCGAAGCCACTACTTATGTATAGATCAGATAACTCATCTATATCTGTTTCAAAACAATCGACAGCTTTATGTTCTTCATCCTGATACTCAAATGAAATCATCTCTTTACCAGTTAATGATAACTCAGTAATAGTGCCATCCTTATTCTTTATTTTCAGTATGTACATATATATCACCGTTATATATTAGGCCCACCGCTGAGGATTCGAACCTCACACTCCGGTATTTAAGTGCACACCCAAAGGATCTCCTTCCAGATTCGGTGGAAAATGAGAGTGGTGATTAAGCCACTCCTATAGCTGATAGATACTGCCATATTACAAATACTAAATATAGTATAAGCAATATAATTGAATCGGTTGTCTCAAGCTTTAATCTATTGCGCATTAAAATCAGCGCAATAAATGTTGCAAGTATAAGATAACCCATTGGCGCAATAGCTCCAATGACATCTACATATGCAACTCCTGCAATGAATACACCAGCAGGGATACAAACAAGTAAATCAAATGTATTAGAACCAAATGCATTAGCAAGGGCAGCATCATGCTCACCCTGCTTAGCATCTCTGATAGATAGTAGTGTATCTGGTACAGAGGTAGCTGCAGCGCAGATTGTTATACCGAGGAACATTGGCGACAAACTGAACGCTGCTCCGATATCTAATACAGATGTTACGAGTAACTCACATGCAAGTCCAACAAAAATCATGCCGATCAGCATCATTCCCCATGCCTTACCCTTAGACATGCTGTTGTCAAAATCTTCGACTTCATGTTCGCCATCATTCGTTTCCTGTATCTGTATATATACATATACAAAGTACATTAAGAATGGAATGGCTGCGAGTGCTGGTGTAATTGTACCAAGACCATCGCACGGATTGAATACAAGTCCGTAAAATAGTACAAAGAGAATACTACAGATTGCGATTACATAGAAGAACCCTTCTTTGTAAACGATATCTTTTGTAGCTTTCAAAGGTTTCTTTGCAATTAGTTGGCAGAGTGCCGGTATAATGAGTATATTAAATACTGCACTACCAACAACTGTACCAACACCAAGCTCGAATACACCGTGCCGCACTGTAGAAATCACAACAGTCGCCAACTCAGGGAAACTGGATGCGATTGCTACAACGATGGCACCTTTAACGACCGATGGCATATTGTAATAGTATGCCAAATGATCGCCTGCATCACCGATCCAATCAGATGCTTTCCAAATAATTAGAGTACTTATAAATATCGCAACAATATTTAGTAGCATCATGTTGAACACAGCTTTCTTTGATCAGCTTACGCTACGTTGATACCGTACTTGGTGACAACTTCAGCCATACCGCCAGTGAAACCTTCACCGAGAGCTGTAAAGTCCCAACCATCAGCAGTTCTAGTGAACTGACCAATAGTGATTGCAGTGTTGGATCCCATTTCGCTGGTCAGGTCATAGCCTGCAAGCTTTTCCTGGTTTTCATCGTTGTTGATATCGCAGAATGCACTCTTGACTCCTGCAAAGTTCTGGTGTTTTTCAGCAGCGTGGTAAATGGATGCAGCAATGATAATTGAGTTTACAGTTTCAGGAACTTCATTGAGTTTGATCCAAGCTTCCTCATCATATCCATCGCCTTCGCCAGTCAGGTTATCTTCACCGACATATGCAGATCTGTTTTCGTTCATCTTTGCATTATAGAAAATAAGATCCTTGTCGGTTGCCTTTCCAGCACCGTCGAGCTGAATCATGAAGAGATCAAGGTCTGCAGTTCCGTCTGCACCTTCATTCATATCCCAGCCAAGTCCTGCATGTACTGCTGTAATTGTTGCTTTCTCAAGTGATACTACGTCGCCTTTTGATAATTCTACTGCCATATTTGATTACTCCTTTGTGTTATTGTTTGTTATTTTGAAATGAAAGTGAGAGAATTTATCTCACTTATGCGTTGATCCCGTACTTTGCAATGATCTCAGGCATTCCACCAGCTGCTGGCTTACCGATTGCTGTGAACTTCCAGTCATCTCCGTCACGACTGAACTGTCCTACTACAACGCCGGTATTGTCATCCATTGCGAGTGAGAGATCGTATGATGCAAGTTTGACTGGTTCTGCGCCACTGTTGTCAAGGACGTCAGCGAATGCTCCATCAACCTGTTCAAAGGTCTGCCCTCTGTTTGCTGCATCGTAGATTGAAACTCCGATTACAACTCCTTCAACTGTAGCAGGAAGTGCTGTAAAGTCGATGTGACCCTGTTCATCATATCCATCTCCTTCTCCTGTGAGATTGTCCTCATCTACATGTGCACCGCCGGCTGCAAGAGCTTTGTTACCGTAGTAGACAAGTCCGCCATCAACAGCCATTTTATCGCCACCGATAGCAACCATGAAAAGATCCAGATCATAATTGGATGCACCTTCTGTGATATCCCATCCGAGTCCGGCTGTTACCTTGGTGATTCCTGCTGCCTTGCTGAGTTCTACTGATGTACCTTTTGTAAGTGTTACTTCTTGTGTCATAATTGATTCTCTCCTTTGTTGTTAAATGTGAATAATTGAAATGTTGTTTGTAGTCTGTCGTGAAATTAATAAGAGTTCTTCGCTTCGCCAATAGATGTAGCTCTTGAACCGAGGCCGTCTGCCTGGAATTTCCATCCTGCACCGTCACGAATAAGTGAACCGAAATGCATTGCAGTCTTGTCAGTATAGCCTGTATCATCTGAGAGATTGAACTTTGCGAGTTCTTCTCCGTTCGCCTTATTGACGATACGAATGAATGCACCTCTTACATTGCCGAATGTCTGGTGTCTTGACTGGCAAGCATAGATGTTTGCCCAAAAGTCCAACTTGTTGATCTGCGGTTTAACCTTTGATAAGTTGACATGTATGATCTCATTGTCTTCGCCGTGTCCAGCAGAGCGTCCTGTAAGGTCATCTCCGTAGTGCTGAATTCCGTTTGCGTTATCTGACAGGTTAGTAAAGGATATTGTATTGCTGACATTTGAACCTTCCATAAGGAATGCAAATAGATCAAGATCTACTTCGCCACCCGGCGCAACAGCATCTTCAACAGCTCCAAGAAGCTTCTTCAAGAAACCCTTTTTCTTTTCTGGTGCAGCCGCAGTCACATGTGCTTTAGCATCCCAGCCGAGTCCGATTTCAACTTCTTCAAGACCGTCATGTTCTTTTGACAGATTAATACTGCCACCTTTTTCTAATTTTATGCCCATTTTATTTCACCTTTTATTTGGTTGAACCGACGAGTATTTAAACTCCAGCCGGAACACTATGAATATGGGTTACGTGCGCAACCCATTAAATTTATCTACATCTTCTGCACAAGGTTCTATAACAAGTAGCATCTCACCATTATACATACCTATACGAGATACTTGTGTCTTTAAACGAGTAGTTGTATAACCTATATGTATATTGTCAATAGGTGTCGAACAAGCTCCTACTTGTCCCCAGTCATTACTGAATCTTATATATGCAATTCCATCTCTAATCGCCATATCTTCATAGGTATTTGGATGCATCCCAGGATCACTTAGTGGTGCTGATAAGGTAATAATAATTCCAATAATTAGAATTAAAATACCAAGAAAAATAAAAAGATCACTATATTCATCGGCACCATGAATAAGCGTGTATATACCAATAAGAATAACTATACAGCCGAGAGTTGTTTTTGTAAAGACTAGTGCTGGAAAATAATAGCATATACAAATGATTGCTATACAACATAATGCTAAGAAAGCTGTGTTCTTATAATCTATTCTTCTCGCTTTGTCTAATAATACTTCCCAAAACATTACATTTCACATCCTACAATGCCGATTACCGCAATTAATAATCCTGCTATTGAAACTATTTGTGCTGCGATTTCTTCTAAATATGCGTGATACCATAATCCAGCACCTAAACATACAATTAATATACCAGCAACAAATATCAAACCATATTGCATGGCATCTTCTAATGCTTCACTAGTATAATACTTAATTGTAAATATCTTAGATTTAATTTTACATGTAAGTTTGCGAAGTCTGCGATGAGCTTTCTTCTTTAAAACTTTCCAGAACATATCATCACCTCTAAAGTTTAGCGTGCTCGCTGGGACTCGAACCCAGATCATACAAGTTTCAGTTTGTTCGAAGTAACTGTATACTATCACAGCTTTCTTTGAAGAGAACGGTTGTATACAGTGTAGTTTTCTGCTCTCCCGATTGAGCTACGAGCACACAATGTTATTCAGGATAAATTATACAATGTACAATAGCGGTTCTAACAATTCATTACTGATTCCAGTAATATAGCTATCGACAAAGTATTAACTTATCCTGCACTGTTCAAATTATTGGATACCCAATGCGTGGTTTCGCCATTTTGCATTGAGGGCCACATATCCAACGTGGCTAACTTGATGCGATAAGATGGACTCGAACCATCGTCTCCAGCTCCTCTTGAAGTATCTGAATACTACGCAACGATTGCTCGTGTATAATCGTATTCAGTCTTATATGCTGGCGGATTCTCCTACCTTTCCTATTATCGCGTGTTGTGCAGTCAGTAAGAACTGCGTAATCTATTTGAGGGGATTAGGTTTTATACAAACTATAGAATGTTTTAAATTATTTTTTGGTTGTTTCTAAATGCTTACTCATTTGACGGGGATGTCGGGATTCGAACCACGACCAACTCGTATTGCAAACGAAGTAACTGTTAACTACGCAATCGTTTCCGATGAACTAACGTTAACAGAGATTTTAGCATGCTACCGCTACATTACATCCCCAAAAGAAAGTTATTTGTTATCTTGTAGATAACATTTTTTAGTACTAGCTATACGAAGCTGTTCGCGTTCATTTACTCTGTACTGATATTCATTAATAGCTTGACCAATGAATGTGATTGCAAATATTATACATATGAGTTCAAGTAATACCATTGTTAATCTCCTAATAAGTAAAGTGAGACCGGCTGGATTCGAACCAGCGTCATTTCGTCCAGATCGAAGTAACTATCCGCTACACATCCGTTGCCGGAGAATAAGCGCAGATAGATATTTTAATATGCTTGGCCAGACTACACCACGGTCTCTCGTATGTTTACTCGTATAACCATGCTAAAATCTGTGAATAAAATATGGGGTTTTCATATTAATCAAATAGCGCTAGCGAATCCAACGCCGATCCAAACACATACTGTTGCAAGTGTCATTACAAGTACACCAGAAATCCAAAACTTATAACTACTACCGAGCTGTACTACTGTTGTTTCTTCTGTCATTTTCATTCTCCAAATTTCATAAACTTACTTAATATGGTGGATGGTACAGGATTCGAACCTGTGTCAAGAAGGTTAACTGCAGCACCCTACATATGATTGGCCTGACTACACTACCCATCCACTTAGAATGTATATGCCCATAATTTTCGATCAAGATATTCCTGTATATACAAGTATTTCTAAAACTCGCCTATCATAAATTGGCTCGTCGATTGGGATTCTTCCAATTTCTTGTGGCAAACAGATTCTTGCATCAGCATTCCTACCGCTATCTAAGTAATCAGTTATACCAATCTGTTCACATAGAACACGAACTGTTGGTGCATCTTCAAGTGATATTTCAATCTCTGTATCTTCATATCTACCACCAAATCTAAGTACGATAATATGCTTATCTTGATTAGTAAATTGCCACCACATATTTTTTAACATACTTTTAGTGCTAATCATCAATGACACCTTCTTTATTATATTGTATTAGTCGCAACAGTTCCAAGAATTCCGAGTACTCCAAATGTGAGGCACGAAAATCCTATCATAAATAATTTAGGATTACCTAATTTATTATAGATGATAGCTAACACACCTATTAACATTAATTCTGTAAATACTGCTAGTGAAAGTACTACTTCCATATATATTTCACAACCAACTTAATAGTAGTAGGTACTAAGAACCATGTTCCCATAAGAAATAGGAGTCGTCCTGGACTTGGATATACTAGCATTGCATACATCCAAATACAAAATGCAATTATTGCTAATATTAATTCTTTAAGTTCGTCACAGAAGTACATGCTCCGCCGCCGGTATATATACAAGTGAATTTGCTTGCATTCCATCTACCAATACAAATGTACCAGCAAAGCGTGAATCAACGAATGATACTACAGCATAGTCATTATTGTCGTATATTATGTAGTCAAATGTTTTTACCGTATAACCAAGATATATGTCGTTTGAATAATTAGTGGGGGTTACAATACGTACCTTTTCTATATCACTTCTTAATACAGGGATATCTATAGGTGCATTTGTATCGCTATCTATATCTGTACATCCAGATGCTAATACTGCTACCAATACTAACATAATCATGACGGAATATATGTATTGTTTTCGCATACTACCTCAAAAATAAAAGGTGTAAGGTGATTTCACCTTACGTTATACTACCAATGATTGGTTTACTTCCAGGAGGTACAATCATTGTTGTAATATCTTGAGACTCAAGCATCTTTACATACTGGAGTTCTACATATGTATCTCCACCAGATGCAAGTTCTTTCTTGACAAGTCTGATAGCTTCAGCTTCACCGGTCGCCTCAATAACTTCAGCATCAGCAATACCCTGCGCCTTGATACGTCTACCTTCTGCTTCGAGAGTCAACTTCTCATTAACGAAAATCATTCTCTGAGCATCCTGGTCGGCCTGCATCTTTGCATCAATACTATCCTTGATCTTCTGAGGAAGTCTTACGTCACGGATAAGAACCTTCTCAACAATAATACCTTCATCTTCTATAGTGCGTTCAAGAGCTTCTTGCATTTCTGCAGCAACCTTTGTTCTATCTTCACCATATACTTCAAGCGCTTCATACTGCGCAACTGTATCACGAATTACCGACTTAATACCAGGACGTATAATCTTATCCTGATATGTTATACCCTTTGTCTGGTGTATGTCACTTGCTTTAGCAGGATCGATTCTATACTGAACAGACATATCCATTGTGATGGAAAGACCTTCTTTAGTTAAGGTTGTGATAGCATCATCTCCAGCTACATTACCTTCACCATGCGTTTCAGTCATAGTGTATACTTGACTTCTGATATCGTATTCCTCAATATCTACCCATGGCAATTTAAGATTGAATCCTTCTTTAAGTTCTTTCTCTTGCACACCGCCACGGAATTGATCGTACTGAACACCAACGTGTCCTATCTCTACCTCGTAATGACATGCCATTACGCCACCTACAATAAGTAATAATATAGCGGCTACACCTACTAATTTAACATTTACCATTGTTACTCCTCTTTATCGTCGTCTTCTTTCTTAGACATCCATTCTATATAACTACCGCCAAATAGAATGGCAATTACTATATATCCCAAAAGTAATGGTGGGAAGCGCATTAAAAATACAAGCGCAACAATTAACCCAACAAAACTAATTGCTATCTTTTCTTTCTGTTCAGTCACAGTAACACCTGTTTTAACTTTTCTTCTGTAAAAGGTGGAACATACTGCGATGTATCTATACCAAGCATTATCATCTGCTTTATATCGCTTGAACTAGCGTATAGGAAATCCTGATTTGTTTGTGGTATAAACATTGTATCAGGATTATCTCCAAGCATCGCGTTAAAACGAGCTATACGCAACTCATATTCGAAGTCGTCCTTATTCCTAACACCTTTGATAAAGGTATTAACCTTAAGTTCACTTAGAGTATCTGCTATTATACCACTAGTAGCTAGAATTGATAAGCGATCATGGAGTTCTTCCGGCACTGTCTTCTGAATAACGTCTTGCCGTTCTTCTAATGATAGTGCACCAGATTTATCTGGATTTACTCCTATGACTATTACCAACTCAAAACTAGGATGCATTGCAAGAAATTTTTTAACAATATCTAAGTGACCTAAATGAAATGGATCGAATGAACCTGGAAATGCGGCTGTAAAATTTCTCATTGTAAACACCGTTTGAAATATTCTTGTATTAATTTATACTTTCGGAATATATCACCGATCACGGTAGGCATTCCTTGGTAATCTTCAGAGAATCCTTGAATAAGTTTCTCGTTAGAGAACATCTCATAAGAATACCTTAATTTTACTGCAGCAATCTCATCGCAAAGTGCTTTCCATGTTTTATCATCCAGCTTTTCTGTGCGAAGAACAACAAATGATGAGCTTGAACTGTTTGCAACAAATCCAAGCCTGCGCTTCATTACATCAACTCCAGATCGTAGACTGGACAACTTCGATTGTTTGCAAGCAACTTTTCCCTGAAGTTCTGTGCTGGATCGCTATTCCAGAATGAGGTTTGCTGCAAAAGGTTTACACCTTCGCCAATACCTTCACAGAAACTGCATGGCCACGCAACACCATCTACATCTATATAGTATGAGAATAAACTACTCTCACACGGCTCAATGTATTGTTTGAGATCATTGCGAGCACTAGGAAGTACTTGCTCAAAATTATTTGCGGAGCAACTATCAAATCCAAATCGCGTATTGGAAGCAAGTAATGCTTCGACCAAAATACGATAGTATTCTGTATCTGTGATTGGTGTCATTGTATTGCGATCGCCCTTCGGCTTTAACCAAAGGTACACAATAGCATTGAGACCTTCCAATCTCTCGTCGGCATGTGCGTCATTCATAACTTTGAAGCACTCGCTCCAAGTTTCCTTCGAAAGTAGCTGGTGTATATTAACTTGATCGATTCCATAGCTACTTAGATTTTGCACAGCATCATAGCATTGATCTTCGCAGTAGTTACTTACTGAAACTGCACCGCACAATTCTGCAAGACTCTCATAGTACTCGTCTGTCATACGAGAGCCATTGATAGTTACGTTCGGCACTACGTCGTTATCCCTACAATGCTGCATTATGTCGAACATTTCTGGATTACCATCTATGTCTCCAATTCCAAATGCAATTTGTGTTAATGATTCTGGAAAACATTCAAAGATCTTTTTAAAGGTTTCCAAACTCATATTCTTTCCGACTGCACCGTTTGTTTTGTAACAAAACTCACAACCCTGATGACATATTGTTGATATTTCTATGTCAAGAATTTCAGGTGCTGGAGCCATTACCGGATCATCTTCGTCAGCTACAGTTCTACCCCATCGTTCAAATCGTCCATCAATTCGATTGAAGTTATAGTTGTAGCCAGGTGATCGGAAAGTTTTGATATCGTCACTTTCGCACATAGTTCCTCCTTTCTTTATTCGCAGCCCTCTGATTTTAACAGAGACCTACCACATTGATTTAAGTATTTGCCATATGCTTTTTTCTGGTTGCTGTTCAATTCCATATACATACTTATGTATAAATTTATCTTCTAGTCTATAATGATATGTACCATACCAGTCGCTAATTGCTATCCAGCCATCCTGTGTTAGCTGGCGGGTATATTTTCTTATCGTCGCATCTGATACATCTATCAAATCAGATATCTCTTTGAGGCACATTGTACGACGCTCAAGTGGCGGCGTTGCTTCTTCCCATGCTTGCATGACAGACAATATGAGGGCAGCAGTAGGATGAAACTCATCCGCTATCAAGTCATCGTACAATTTTGACACACTATCACCTTATCCTATTTATTTTTATCTCCCTAAGATCAACGAGCTTATTTTTCTCAGTCGCAATCTCAGCCAATCGTTTATCGATCTCATCCTTCTCATCCAGAAGAATATCTCTTTCGACATCTAACTTAGCAATCTTCTTCGTCTCATCGGAGTCCAAGCTTAAGCGCCTCCGCTCTTAGTTCTGCTTCTGTATCATTAACAACTGATGTATAATGACCATTTAAAAATGCAGGCAATGTTCTAATGATCTCAGGCAATAAATATGATGGTACAGTATGGATAGTCCAACATATCTCAGCATTGCCCTCTTGGTATGCCTCTGGAGATTCTGTGATATATAATTTACCATGCCTATCAACAAGATAACCAAATCTTGAGACATCACGTAGTACTGTTACAGGACTATTTATTACGTAGCCACTCCATAATTGAACAGCTAACCTTGACATAAGGCCAGTATCTATCTGTTCATTTAAATATTCTCTGATATCCGATACTAATTTAACATACTCGTCTGCTGAGAATTCATTTTCCATTTTATCACTATGATTCCAAGAAATCTTTCGGATCTACTGTTTCATCGATGTACAATTTACCAAGTAAAGCGTGCGTTTTCATATCGAATTCAGCTAACTCTGGGTGAAGGTCGCTCATAGAACAAGAATGCCTTGATCTATCTTCGAGTGGAGTTGTGTTTGCAACCTTCTCAGAACTTTTCAGCTGTGAGATAGTTGTTCTGATCTGTGATGCTTCAGAATTTAGTTCACGCTTCTCTATATTCAACTTAGTTTCAGCAGCACTAATCTTAGATATCTCCTGGCTAATCTCATCTTGTCGTGCATATAGATCTGCATGATTCTCATGGAATGCTTCTGTAAGTTTCTTCGCAATTGCACATCGCGTTACCTGTCGTTCAGCTCGTAAAGCTCGCTCTATCTGTTCTCTTGCATATTTAGGGGTTCGTGTACCCATATTATTCTCCTGTAAAATTTGGGAACTGAACCCATAATTCTACACATTGTATAAGAAAGAAAGCTGCAACAGTGCACCTTCACTTTATTAATGAATTGATTGTTTCATGGCATTCATATCTGGATTTATCATCATTGTATTTATCCCACGCTGTTCTTAGTAGTGAGATCATACATGTAAAGCTAGATGAATATCTTGTATCTAAACAAGTTAAACAACTACTTGTATTACAATCATATCCGCCACATGTAAATAATGTATCGATTAATATGAACTGAGCAAAAAATGACTCACAGGTTACTGGTCGAACTTTATCTTGTGAACTATGTGTAGCCTGTATTGCTTTCATTAGGCATTTCTGATATAAACGTCTATCTTGCGCACAACAATTTTCACAGTCGCTTTTACAAATTAGTGTATAATGATCAAGGAACTCACGCATCTTACGCATGCTATCCATCAGAATACCTCGTCAATTATACTTGAGCATATCTCTTTCGCAGACTTTCTGAGTACCCACATATCACCGACAGATCTGTATACAATATCTTGATATCGTAAAGAACCTAATGCTAACAAAACTTCCTCGTCAGAAGGTCCAACTTCGTTAATTAATGTTGGCAAACGTTTACCATTTACCTTATCTAACTCAACAATGATACCAGATTCAACTGCTGTAAATCCAAGTATTGATAACAAGGATTCTTTTCTATGCATATCAATCACTGAATACGTACTTCTGTACAACACGCCTGATGTTGTCTCGCTTCTGCTTAGTTCCAACGTTTGCTAACGCAGCCTGAACAAGGCAGCGAGCGACTGCAAATGTTGCATTCAAAGGGTTATCACACTTATCTATTTCAGGACCGATCTCCATCATGATATCATGAACTCGCTTATTATCATCATCTGATATAAATTTCGTTTCTGTATGTGCATTAGACATTTTCTCACCATAAAATTAGTAATGTATCAGTATCTTTAAGTGTCATTTCTAATGGTGGATTTACAATGTTCTCACCATCTCGAACAATACCAAGGAATGTACCTTTATGTTCACGTATTTCACGAGCAAGATCAGATACAACCATAGAATTAAAATCTGACAGATTTGTTTGCGCAATATCATGTCCAGATAATGATGTTGTTACATCTGTTATTAAATCAATAACTGGCGCCTCAGTTACTGCTCCTGCAAGCATACGACCAATCATCGTATCTGTATTAATGATATAGTTTGCACCAACAGTTTGCATAGTGCCAGCTCGCTCGTCAGAAACGACTGTGACAATGATATTAACGTTTGGCGAAAGTTCTCTCACCAATGCTGTTGCCAGCAGTGTATCCTCATCATCTGAGCACGCCACTATAACATCTGATGCTCTCTGTACACCAGCTTTACTGAGTGAAGATTTATCTAAAGAATTACTTTTAATAAAGTGCACACAATCCCATGGGCGTTCATTGTAAATTCCAGAGTATATACATATATCTTTTGTATGATTTATCTCCTTAACAATAGACTTAATCATTTCAGGCAAGTCGCCAATGATTACTATATGATTTTTTTGTTCAGACATAAGCATTCCTTTTACTCTTTGCAAATTAATCTCATATAAATATACTGCAGCACTCGGTAAACAGAGTACTCCGAGTATCATAAATGGGATTGTAATTAATCTCGCAGCAGAACTCGTCGGCGATACGTCTCCGAACCCCACCGTCGTAAAAGTTGCAATCGTGCAATAGATTGAATCGACATATGTTTTACCATCCATTATAAGAATAATGTTCTGAACCAAAACACAAAGTAAGAATACCTGAATCGCTCGACTTCGCTTTATGTACTGCAAGTATCTGTAAAACTTGCGTGTTGGCCAAAGAACCATGTGTTTACCTTTTATCTTTGTAATATGAATGTCCATCAGTATCTATTACATTAGCATTCACCAGCTCATTTAGCGCTGAGCATACTTCGTCAACACCAAAATTAAGTTCATCTGCAACTTCATGTGCAGTCACCCAATAGTTGTCAGAGAATGTCGCCAAATGTTTCAGTATAAGTTTATGCAGCCAGTCATCAGTCAACCTCGCCATAGTACAGTCTGCATTAATTAACACAAGACTTTCTGCCATCAGTCCGCCAGCAATGAATGCTATTGCAGCCTCGGTTTTACTTGTATTAAGATCTCGAAATGCAGTCCAGTATCCTGTTTTAGCCAGTGCCTCAACAACTTCCTGTTCATCTGCAGCCAGAATCATAATACCTCTGATGCCTCGTGAATTTGCATAATGAGTTGGTTTGCAACCACATCTCTCAGTGTACCATCTAGTGCATAAGTCTTTCGACTTTTAGAGTCACTATTTGATGATACAATTCCGTTAGCATGTAGTCGTCGTATAGAAGTATACACTGCATTCATAGATACAGCTGTAAGATTGCCAATTTCGGTCGGGGTTTGTGGATCAGTTGCAGTATCTAATGCGAGGAGTAGTTTGCTCTCATTCTTAGAATATCCGATCCTTGTAAGTACATCCATCTTTTTATCTGTCATTTTACTCACCGTTAATTAAGTCGTTAAATTTAACTATTGGTTTATACGTTGAATCATGTCTCATCATATATATAATTGATAGAGCTATACAATCAGTAATATTTAAACTACGAGTATAAAGTTTACACGTTCCACAATCTGCAGAACAATTTATTGCTGGTGTACATAATTCATATAACCCAGTATAAAACTTAGATCGATCGATAGTTATTGCATTATCGTGTGCATCGAAATTTGATAATATCTGTTTAAATCTACAATAACCACGATTTGAACTAATACACTCATTACAAGATATATCAGTATGATCCGCTGTATATTCACTTAAGTATTTTACTATCTCATCTGGCGTTCCCATCAAATCACAACCGGTAAACAATGCCGTTCAATTAGCTTAACATTTAACCAAGCAAGTTCATCTGGCGGCAATGTATGTTCTTCACCTATATAGAATATACGATTTTCAATACTATATGCCTTAGAAAGTCGCCTATTTCCCATGTCGCCTCCTAGCAAGCGTTATATCATCTAATTTACGTATAACTTTCAGACTAATCTTTACTAAGACATATAATATGATTAGTAACCAAAACAACTTTCCTATTATGAAATATTCGTTCTGACTATAAATTGGCATACCGGCAGTTATAAATAGGATACCACAACCAGCTATAAACGAACAGAGCGCCAGCCCGCAAATTGAATGTATGAAATCCCATCCAGATACTCTACCATCATGGTCTCGATCAAAGTATTCGACTAGGAAATCATTTATTTCATTCATTAAAACACCGCATTGTATCTATCTAATATACGTTTCTTAACAATGTTAGCAATGCTATCACAGAGTATAAATCTACCATCATGTGTTTTCATTATAGTACCGTAATCACACATATCTTGAAATACATTACCATAAAAGTTGGGAACTCGTGTTATTAAGCTCCAGCGATTACTATATGGTTTGTCTTCTAAGAATATTAAGATACGAATCTCATGGATATTAAATCCGTTTGCTAACATATAGTCGCGCTGCTCATCAGAAATCACGGCTACATCTCCGGCACTCGCCCGACTGTTAACCCATCATCTTCTCGTATGATCTGCGGCACTACTTCCTGTACATAGCCATCGTAAAATGGTGCATCCGGCTCAACTTCAACCATTACAATCACATCCACAATCTACACAGTAATTCTCGCTGCGATTATTCATACTACCTTCCTCGTATACTCTCGACACTTAATGCAGCGCAGATCAATAGTCATTTCACCATATCCGATTGGTATCTTTACAACTTCAAATGCATCATTACCACATTTACAAACTACTTTATCACCTTGCATTTTAACATCCTCGTTGTGTAAAAACTTATAAAAATAATAATTGCATTTATGACTAGTGCTTCCAACCAAATATCTTCAACACGAATCATTGCTGTTCATCTTGCTCAAGACAATGCTTCTCATCGCTATACCTAATAGATGCACCACACTCACATTTCCACCAGAACATCTTAACAACATCGGACAGCGGCGTGTATATCTTATTACATGCAGGACATGTTCGTAGATTGGGCGAGTCTATTTGTAATATAGCGTATTCGCAATACAACATTTCAAACAGTTGCTCAGTGCAATGGAAACCATCAAGACCAGCCGCTTCAAATAAATCTCGCACACGCACCGTTTCACGCCACAGATTGTCATATCTGGTGATTAAAATATTACTAATGAGATCGCCGTTAGCACTAACGGTATACACATATGATAATATATCACGCAGCTTCTGTGCAAATTCTGGAGAAGATGCACTATCTATCTCGCTCTTAATATAATTAGCAATAATCTCACTTTTTTCCATCTTTTAACCTCACAAGTGAATCGGATCTGAATAATTCAAAGTCTATATCACCATCTATATGCATTTGATTAAGTGCACAACCAATGTGTACAGGGTCGGTTAGATTTACCGCCACAGTCAGTTCTCTAACATTCGGGGCCACTTTAAATTCACCGAGCCGCATCAAAATATTAGCTCGAACGATACTGTAAGCATGTTGTTCACGGATAGTTTGCAAACCGTTTGCTTTCGTGTCTTCAATAACTTTTCGGATGCCGTCAGTACAATCCGCATAATTATCGATTGCACTAAGTATAAGATCATACTCGTCGGTATGAATTATGAAGCCGTCATCTGACCAACCTGACCAATGAATTTGTTCAAGGATTTCTTTGCAAGTTTCGCAATATTTATTGTGCAATACATTAATGAGTTGATGTAAATGTTCGCGCTTTGTTATAATAAGCATAGTAATTTCTCCCAACAATCTGCTCTTCTCTTATATAAATGTAGTTCGCACCAAATCGTATGGTATGCAACCGATGCGCTCATCATAATGTTCACACGCTTTGCGATCATGACAACCCTGCGCTGTCAAATTATGCGGGCAAAATATTAACACTTCACCCTCTGGATTCTTCATCTCATTTATTGCCCACATTTTAACCATATTAAATCACATCGTAAACATAATTAAATCGATTGCTAAAATATAAAAGAAGGTTGCTCCAGCACAATGCATTCCACAGACTAAGTAATCAGCTATACAGTCCGCTCGCTCTAATACTATGCTCGCAAGATACGTAAAACAAACTGCCGGTATTAATAAAATTATTAATCCTATTATTATACTGAGCATATTAGAACACCAAGGTGTAACCGCCACCAAATATCATAATGACTGCTATCCATAAGAATATGTCATAGCCAGTCAGAAACCAAGCCAATATTACTCCGCCAAATGAAACGGATAGCCCGCCTATCTGAAACATATCTGAACTGATTGCAATGTCTATCATACTTGAACTCCAGCCAGCGTTCCAAATGCCATCTCCACGGCTCGCACCGTTATCCCTTTAGCCTTCGGCGGATACTGTATAGGTTCATGTAAAGGACTACCATCTTTAACATTTGTAAATACAAAGTATGTAATACCTTGAATCTTAATCTGTGTGAGTTTATAAGTATTGGAACGAAAGAAAACATTCTTACCGAATGGCAAAAGAATTTTCGACTCGACCGATATAGAATCACACCATAAGTCACTCTTAAATGTCGCCTTAAAATCTGCCAGCGTCGGACTACAGGAGGCGATCTCACGAATCTGAGTCGCCAATATATGACTATGCTCATTGACCAGACAGTACCTATCGTTTGCCGGAGTCATATTTGTCAGCTGGTATACTGTTAATTCCTGGCTAAATGGCCGGGAGTATGGTCCAACGCCGGCTATATGAATCTTATCGCCAACTCGCACTTCAACATTATCATCTGAAAAAAATTCACGTATAGATTGCATATTAATCCTCGACGTTAATATATCTGCCCGTTCTTTCGCAAACACCACGCCCAAGCGTCATCTCATAGATTTTTATGAACTCATATATTGCGCGCTCCCGCTTAGGTACTTGGTTAAAGATTAGCCTAGCATCTTCAAAGTCGGCTGCAAATATCATGCACTTTAAATCTGTCAAACCATCCTCATCTGACAGCTGATAAGCTACTTCAAATAATCTTTCCATTATAATCTGAACTCCTCTAAAGTCATAACAAGTCCAACTGTTAATAAAATATGAATTATGATGAGTGTTATTACAAAGATTGCATTAAAATTACGGCTAAGCTTTAATAGAATATTTAGCAAAATAAGTCCTAGCAACATTAAAACAATACCAACTATCATATAATCACATCGTAGCTAATTTTATAAGTAACATATACATAGTTTTAAAACAAAAGATTGAAATGGCTAGCAACCCAATCACATCAAGTACATTGCGCTCATCTAGTGCAGCAATACTACAAATAAGTGTTAAGCAACCCATATATGAAAAGAAAATAGCTAACAAACAGTTAATAATAATAAGTATCAATCAACCACTTCTAAATGTTTCATCCAATCTGCATCTGAGATTGCTATATTCTTTTCTTGTGCAATGAGTTTTAAAACCTTAACCTGTTTACCTGTTAACGTCATATCTATACCTCAATTCATTTAAGTAGTGCTCGCAAACCCTTTGGTGTCCCGCTATTAAAATCCTCATACATATCGTACAGATATATCGCAGGACTGCAACTCGAATCCGCCCATCTGGCGCGCATCAACACTCTTAATAGTTACTGATGCAATCTCTCCGCCATCTGCTATGAAGTTTAATGCTGTGGCACATCCAGCTCCGATATCAGCTGTATCAACGTTTATACTTCCTAAACCCTCAGCGCTAATTGTTAGTTTCATAGTTAAAACCTGCAATCGGCAGCAAACTCCGGCGCAACTGCAAATGTGTTCTGCGGTGGCCCTCTAATATGTCTCACTGGACTCTGACTAACATTTAAAAGTCCTTGCTCTACCATTACCTTAGTCCTAGCGCTTATTGTAGGTTTAGTTACTTCGACAATTTCTGCAAGCTCACTTGTGGATTTGTATCCAGGATTTTCTACCAGATAGCCAAGTATTTTGCTATCTGTCTTTTTAAATCCTAACTGCTCTAATTGTTCCGCAAGGTTCATTTCAATCACCATATAAAGTTTCTTTAACTTCATTAACAAGGCTGCGCACATCTATAGTACACTTTCCTTCAATGGTCGCCACCAGATCTTCGCGCGCTATATTTCCCATCTGGCAAGCTCGCAGTAAGAAAATCACATCCGATGTATCTTCTTTGCAAACGTCCTTGTAAAGCATCCATATCTTTTCCTTGTAGATTCCGAATGAATCTAGCGATAGGATACACCCAATACCGCCCATCGCATTCTTAGGGTCGTACTTTGGTACTGACTTCATGATGTCGACAAGCACTGTGGCTGCACCAGGATTCCCGCCGGACATCTTTACTATTACATCGTTTAGACCGTCTTCAAGTTCTATGATTGTCATAATGTTACTCCTAAATGTTTTATTGAATCGACTATTAAAATAAGAAACATACTGTCGTTCGTCTATAATGAGTACGACAGTCATTATGGTAAAATGAATGTTGAAATATACCAGAATAAAAATGACATTTAATTACTCCTATGCCAGCTTTCTTTGTTAATGATACTCCAATCTTTACTCCGTATGATAGAATATAAATTCTACAAATAAAGCACTAATTACTAACATAACTATGACGGCGAATACGAATATGATTGCATATATCATCGTTGTAAAAGCAATCATCATGCCGCCATCTGTTGTGAGTATTCCGTGTATTACGAAGGATAAACATACTATTACTGCTATTATAAATGCAACTAAAAGAATTAGTTGTATGATTAGTATAGACCAGCTAATAATATTATAGATAGTGGAATCTTTGTAATTGTTGACAGCTTTCTTTGTTGATGATACTCCAGTCTTTACTCCGTATAGAGTTGTTGGTTTCATAGTAATCATTTACCGAATAATAAAGGATTTTACCGGATACAATAGAACTATGTTACCGGATTATTCAAAGGATTTTACCGGATTATTCGGAGAATAGTTTGGTAAGAAATGACTAAACAGTCAGTATTACTAATGACTGAATAGTCAATTTAGCCAAAACCACCTGAGTTTTCAATCACCCATTGGTACGCGCCATTTCTTACAATCCTTGAATGAAGTTCTCTCCAACCTTCTTTAAGGAAACGGAGAGCTTATAGGTCTTCCATGGTCTACCACCACAGGAACTATCTCGTTGGTCAGCCGTTACGATTTTCTGCGCTATTAGCTTTTTAGTTGCCCAACAAACTGCTGGCCGATTTAGTCCTGTTCCGTCCATTACATCTTTTGTAGTGACGTATGGTGGTGCTTTTGACAGATACCTAAGAATACTAGACTGTGATTTACACAACCCGATATTCGAGGGAACCATTTGTTCAACCTGTATTGCATCTTCTGCAATTTTTCTGAGTGGCACTATCAGTTTCTGTGCTTTTATTGCTGTTCCGTATGGTCTCTGAGCTGTTATAATGCCAAGCTCTTCAAGATGTTTAACTGCTTTCGATGTGGGAGATGCTTCAAGGTTTGATTTTTCCCGTAGTTGACTGGTGGAAACAAAGTTATCCTCGCCATCTAATACAAGTAGTACTTTAACTTCAGACGGAGTAAACCCAAGTCCACGCAAAATAGTTACTTTACTGGACATTAACATCACCTAGTAATCCTCTGGCGATGTCGTGCTCATTTTGCCTACGCTCTATTTCTGCCAAAGATCTTTTGATGGATGCTTTAGGAACTCTCTTGAGTTCAACTACTGGGTATCCTGTATATTCGTCTTTCTTTACTACCTGCATGATTGCTCGCTGGTCCGCTTTTACGCGTTTCTCTGTTCCATTCATCTAATCACCTAATCGGAAATGAATCAACATTTCCCCATTGTAGAGTAAGAAGCCGCTGGTGGTGAGGATGGGTAAGGTTGTTGCGACTCACTTACTTATCTACGATATTATTCTGGACATAACTAAATTCTGCTGGGCGAGTTGTTTAGGTGGTTGTATGGTATGAGAGAGGATGCTGTATAGGAGGTACATGCATGGATCTCGCCCATTAACAGTTAGTTATGCGCCATCTAATGTATTGTAAACCTAGAAGTGTTATTTTCGGGCTATTGTAAACCGAAAGCTTTATATAGTAGAAGTGATCTCATAAAACATATATATATTAGAGACAAAGTCCGAATGGAATTTGTACGCGCTATTCCGGAAATGCGTGACCTCAACAGGTCTATATGGGAATTCCCTTCTAGCGATAGCTATATATTTTTAATGAATAATGGCTATCATTTTTGCTACGTAATTTCTAAGTAATGTTTGGTAAATATTTACTTAGAAAGCTGTTTCAGTAGTAGATTAGTTATTATACTTCTCTATTACTGAAGCAGCTTTCTTTGTAAAGATTACTTAAATAACTACTTGGCAAATTACTTAAATAATACTTATTATATTATTTAAATAATTAACGCCTAGCCTATTCTATGCACTTATACACAACCTTCTTTAACACGTTGTGGATGTGGTGCAGTTGGTCCGATACCAGTCTTATTTTTCTGTTTTGCACGTTTTAAATCGGGTCTCTGTCCCATAGTTCGAGATACTTCAAACTCTCTTGAAACAGCGTTCCAACCTGCCTGAACTCCGCCAGTTGTCATCTCTAAAGTGTTACCGCGACTTATCCCAGATCTTGGCTTATTTGATTTGTGTTTTATTGTTGTAGCATTATGCTCTGTCACATGGTCAACAAACTTCTCGTGGGATTTTTCTATTCTCCTCTGTTTACGACCACGCTTAGTTTTACGATTAGCTGGTCTGTAATTTAATTGAGGATGAGTTACATTTAAAGTCATGGGCAAAAACTCCTTAGCTCGCGCTTATTATCGTGCAATTAAAAAAAAAGAAAGGTATTAAAGACCTTTCCCGATGAGCTGGGTATCCTCTGGAGAATACTTTTTCATCACGGTTGTTCTTGCATCTACTTTGTCATCCCGTGCCATTACAGATGTAAGAACGGATATTTTAGCACGATTGATGTGAACATGGGCATTGTGTTTTTCGATGCGCTCTTTATTCTCAAGCTTCAAAACTTTGAGAAGTGCCTGTCCAACTTCATGCAAAGTTGCGACTTTTTCACCGTCAACTCCAAGCTCCTGCAATAGTGTATCATGGCTGGCTATTGCATCTCTCTTGTACTGTATAGCATTTGCCAAAGCAGTGGCATCACTATCTGGTGCAGCCTCAAGTTCACGTACGGTTTTTTCTGCGAGTGCTCTCGTAGTTCTCGCTCTATCTACTCTTTGGGTAGCTTTAGCAAGGTCGCTGCATTCGGCAGGTATTGCACGCTGAGTGGCTATTGAATGTACATCGAGCCTTTCAAGTCCGAAAGGATTGAAATACTTTTCAACGTCAACCATCTTTTTCTCTTTGATACTCCATTTAGGAGTAATCTCCAACACTCCGTCAGAAATTGGTTTGCCGAGCGTTTCCATCTGAGATTCGGAAAGGGCTACGCCTTTTCTCCATTTAAGTTTGAGGATTTTTTCTTGACGGTCGGCTATTGCAGCCTGAAGTCCCTTCTTAACGCCGAGTTGCTCATCTCTGGGCATATTATCGACATCTCGTGTGAATCCTTCTATTACGTTCTCAGATTTCTTTACAATACTTGCTGTGGTCTTGGATATCGTTAAATCGCTTACCATTTTCGTATCTCCTTAAATTCTTACACGGCAAATAACTTCCGTAACCGGATATTCATAAGTCCGGCACATCATCAACTAAGTGCCATTATGTAGAAAAAAGGAGAACACTCCACAGAAAAAAAATATTGTTCAAGCCTTCTAAACACGCTGGATTTGTCTAATCACTTGCGTATTTCCCACTCTCTTTTTTGCGTCAGCGGTGGCGTATCGGCGAGGCTATTTAGCTTACAGGAGATAATCTCTCTTCGGCACTTTATAGAGTATCCGCAATATTTGTGTATCTCTAGCTATTGATTCGTTTATAGTTGGGACTACCATCACGGTAATGTCTAACAACATTTTGGCAAATCAGCTAAAGGCACGCCTATTAACTACTCATAGGTCAACCTTTTGGGCTTTCGCTCGATTGTCTGCTATGACGTGGACTACACCCGTGTCCAACACTGCCGCTAACTTCACACGACAGCCGCGTATTGTAGACTGGAGGGCTTTAAATAGCTACCGCTATTACTCATTTTAGATATTCCATTGTCGAAAGTATGGACTCTGGGCAATCTTTACCAGCCTGTCGCTATCTAAAGTATAGACTAACTCGCCGCCGACCTGTACGGTACTTGGGCGATTATCCATAGCCTACGCTTATGAATTATTGCGACTTCTTACAGTCGTCACTATGTGCAGTGACTACCCACTGGTTTAATGTCCCAGTGGGGTGCGTGTAAGAACAATTCTAAGAAGGCAGGCTTAGTATATAAATGTATCGGAGGTTAGCTTGATAGCGTTTTTACATTCTAAAAAACCTTTGACAGCACCGACCGATAGCGAATAAGTTTTTTTACAATGTTCATCATTCTAAAATTTTTTTGGTGTTGTATGCCTTACACAAAACCGATAGCAAGAGACTTCATTGTAAAGTGCTTAAGACTGTTCAAATGGTTTGGTGGGACTTCAACAAAACCGATAGCAAGAGGCTTCATTGAAACTTTTTTTAGAATGTCGATGTGGCGCACGTTCCATTTCAAAATAATTTGAAACAATAACAAGCGAGCTAGTACCTTAAAGATACCTGCCGCAGCATAACGAAAATGATTTGTCAAAATTCGATTTTCGATAGCAGGAGGGACTGTTAAAAGAAAATACCAATGAGCACTATAATAATATATATATTTTATTTCTTTCTAAATATAATTACAGTTATATAAAAATACATTATAAATATATTTGGGCAAATATATTTTAACAGTCCACATCTGGAACTTCCTAAATATATTTATACTTTTATAAAAATGACATTTATAAAAACCTGAATATATTTACAGAGTGATAAAAGTCGAATATTATAACTATCTAAATATATTTACATAAATATATTTACAATGAAATAAAAATGATTTTTATAAAACTCTAATTATATTTAGACAGTTATAAAATTGATCAATTTTATATAGACGTGAATATATTTATACAGTTATAAAAATCATTTAAATAACTTTCTAAATATATTTTGATAAATATATTTACAATGAAATAAAAATCATTTAAATAACTTTCTAAATATATTTAGAAAGTCCAGGATCCAGATTTAAATAACTTTCTAAATATATTTAGACAGTCCCTGATCGCAAAATAATTTTATTACTTTATAAATATAATTACAGTTTTATAA
>AZIC01004557.1_pt1 | contig 56084 bp, 59 predicted proteins | sample 359061 | NCBI WGS metagenome assembly AZIC01 (sample SAMN02429709, study PRJNA222657) | marine sediment metagenome | biome: Sediment sample; isolation source: sample MGS-MES from oil contaminated site at the harbour of Messina (Sicily... | place: Italy: Messine | collected 2011-04-30 | depth 1 m m
TATATTTAGAAAGAAATAAAAATAAATAAAAAAATTAGTTGAGGTCAAAGACCTCTAAAAAGAATTGTTCAGTTTCGAGTCTTTCAAGTCCAGTCAGTCCAGATAGAACTTTATCAGCGTATTGCTTTACTGACTGGCCGCGTATTGCAGCATTGTATCTGACATTGATATGATGCTTTACATTGCTTGCATCAATGTCAAGTACCTCAGCGTACTCATTGTTGTCTGTCATGTAATATGAGGGTATCTTTACACAATCTTCAGACTTCATTACGTCAAACTCACACTTTACTGGCTCAAATACAAATCCTTCTTTACTCATTTTTATTACCTCTTTATTGTTGTGCTCATAAGAGCAATTGTACTACAACGTATATGCTTATATAGTTAACGGTCGAGGGTTAAGTTTATATACTTAATATCAAATCGAAACCTTTATATATCATTACTTACATAGGTTAAAGGGGAGACAATTTTTATAACTCTATAAATATATTTACAATGAAATAAAAATCAATCAAAAAAAAGATAATGTTAATTTAATACATTATCTTTAATATATTCAAAGAAGGATATAGCTTGTTCGACTTTATCAAGTTTTCTAGCATGTGATTCAGGTTCTCCTATAACCAACCATTCGACTGAGTTGGTGTTAGGGTCGTTAAATATTGCTACTCTTCCGTTCTTATTCTCATAGTTAAACAAAGGGTTTAGTTCCATCATTTTAATCATCCTCAACACTACTACACACTAATTGCTTATATAGTTAACGGTTGAGGGTTAAGTTTATATACTCAATAATATTCTAAATATATTTAGAAAGAAATAAAAATAAATCAAAAAAATAAAAATAATTAAATAATAAATGCATTGCTACATTCATCTTCATGTTTTGATTTACCAAATTCTATACATGATTGTGTTCTACATTTATATATAACATCAATTATATTTCTACTTATTGCACTTCTAATTTCTGTTCTAGATACAACTTGATTACATGTACTACATACTATTGTCATTTTTATCACTCCTAAAAAATAATCACATGTCCCTAATTGCTGGGGACACGATACTAAGATATAGTTTATTAACCCATCGTGGTTCTCCCATGTATGAACCAAATGGTTTTATTAGAACGGCTGTGGGTGTTTCTCTTAAAACACGGCCTATATACTGCTCAGGAAGATGATGCAAGTTTACAAATTTTCTTCCAAAGTTTGACAAAGAGGCTATCTTCTTATCGTTTACGTTTCTTACGTGTTCTCTTGTTATTACTTTCATTATTTCACCTTTGTTGTTAAGTTGCTAGAAGCATACCTAAGAGGCAGTCAAAGCATATAAACCTGTTGGTCGATAAAATTCAGTCTTAATCAAGCCTACTGTTGTTGATTTCTCAAACGAATAACTCAGATTTTGGTTAGAATTTGAAGATAAATATACTCAGAAAGCTGACTCACGGCATAGCTCAAAAAGAGGTACAAGAGAGCTTATGGATATTTTTTATAGAGTTACCTATGCGGCGAGCGGCATGTTTATATACTTTATATGTATAAGGGAAATATCATGTTCAAAAATGCAATCAGATATGCCGTTAAATTTTTCAAACAACCCCCCCATAAATATATTCTGTCTAAAGAATAAAAATACGTGGTCCTAGTTACTATACTCAAAATCAACCGAAACCTTTATATATTAGTATTGATCTCATAAATCATATATTAAATAGAGAGGAAGTAAATAATCTTTTTTGCGACCTAAATGGCCGATAGGATTTCAGCTGAGTCCGAACAAATCTTCTTCTCGCTCTTTTTTGAAAATGTAAAGCATCAGGTACTGAGGCAGCTTTCTTAGGAAAGATCTACAAAAGGAGATAATAATAATGGCTTATAATAAACATCGTACTGGTGGCGAACATGGTACTAAGAAGAGTACTCCGGGACTAAACTCAGCGGGTACATCTAGAGCAAAATATGCAGGACAACCGAACGAGGAAGACTGGGTAAATGACGGACTGATTCTTGAAAACGAAGAGGAAGCTATACAATGTGCTGCAGAGCAAAGTCTATTTATATGTAATGCATGTGAGGCTAATGTTCCAGTTGCTGCAGAATCCTGTAAGGAATGTGGTGGCACAGACTTTAGAAAAGATCGCTGTCAGAATATTGCAGTCCCTGGCTATGCAACCTGTGGTTGGCATGGTGGAGGTCAGAAGAGAACTAAGCACCAGTTAGCAGCACAGCGTCGTGGATCGATTACAACAGGTCTTAATGTAACAGAAGTACTCTTATGTCCTTGTAAATTACATGAGGAAAAATGTCAGCAAAAGAACCTATACTATGATGATGAAGGGATCTCGCGCTGTCTACCTGAGAAACAGTTCTTCGATGCTGTGGTAATCTATATGAAAGATTTCTATGGACTCGACGATGCTGCTGACATGTTAATGCTTAACCGGCTGGCTATGACATTAACAAGAATCCGAAGAGGAGAAAAATTACTAGCAGAACAAGATGAAGTTCAGCTAAGGACTCGTGTAGAATTAGATGGAAGTACTTCTACATGGTATGAGCCAAGTGCTGTCGGAAAGGTTGTCGATCAACTTGATCGTAGACTACAGGCATGGCTTAAAGAATTATCAATTACTCGCGCATCGCGCAATGGAAAATATATTACAGTAAACGGACAAGTGGATATTGCAAGCGCACTCTGTGATGCAATAGGTACTGCCGAGGAGACGATCGATGTATGAAATTCAGTTCAGTAGTTAAGTTCGCTAACACCGGCTATCAGATTGCTCTGGTAGCTCCTAACGAACTCGAAAAGAAGTTGCTATTCGATAGTATGCAAATTTATCATGCCGAACCGGCAAATATAAGTTTCCTCACAATTGATGAGGCGATCTCTCATGTAACGGCCGATTACTATTTTCTAATTTATGTTGATGATATGCCAGCGCCCCTTGTTGAGCAGTTGGAATATAATGGAAATATTGTGCGATGTGGAGGTATGTGCTAATGGTAGAGTTAACTTACAATGCAGCTTTCTTTGTAGATGGAACAACTATATTTGTCGACGATGAACGGGCACTTGCCTTTGTTGAAATAATTGATGGATATGGTAATATTTCAGAGTGCTATAATATAATAACATGGTGATAAAATGGAACTTTTAAATAATGATCAAAGTAGCGCTCTGATTGAAATGCGAAAAGTATCTAAGGCGGCTGTACATGCGCACCGATGCTGGGGTAAGACTACGTTAGCAATCTCATACGCAATTGATGAGGCTCGTAATAATGACGGCGTTGACGTTATATTTGTTGTGCCGAAATATGGTATGAAGCAGCGAGTTGCAAACCTTATTCAAGATAACTTAGCGGAAGCTTATGTGCGACCTGATAAAATAGTATTGCCGAATCAGTCGGTAATCCACTTGGTAGCACCAAGAAGTACTATGGGTTATTCCAGAAATGCTCTAGTCATAATTGACGAAGTGCTTGGAATTCCAGAGCAGGAACTCGATCGATGGCTTAACTCATTTGAGCGGACTGTTGTACTATTTAGTGGTAGGTCAGCCTCACCATCTATGCAGGCATTTTGCAAAGATAACTTATGTCTAAGATATCCATATGAGTTTGATGATGATCGAGCTATTGCAATCAGAAATTTTATTGGTGACGAGGCATGGGCTGCTGAGTATCTAACGGAGCCACTATAATGGCTGAGTTAGACCTTAAAAGACTAAAAGAAGATCCAATATACTTTGCACAGGAAGTTCTAGGTCTTACACTGCATGAATCGCAGCGTGAAGTACTTAGAACGTCTGAACGGTTTATTGCAGTGCGGGCAGCGCGCCGTTGGGGTAAATCGTTTCTTTTCAGTGCTTATGCAGCCTGGGCTGCATGTGTAAATCCGGAACATAATATTATATGTATATCAAAGTCCCAGCGTCAGAGTTCCGAGATGTTTATGAAGATCAAAGGTATAATCGGCGCCAGCGCACTGGCAAACTCTATAACGCGCGAGACGCAGACTGAGCTTGAGTTTTCTAACGGATCTAAAATACGATCTTTGCCAGGAGGTAATCCGGCGTCCCTTCGTGGATTGACTGAGAATCTTATACTGGTTGATGAAGCTGCGTTTGTACCTGATGAGGCATTTCATGTATTGTACCCGATGTTAATTTCAACACAGGGGACCATGGTACTAATTAGCACGCCGAACTTTAGTAGCGGTGAATTCTTTAGAGCATGTCAGGATGAATCTGAATATAAGGCATATCATTATACACATGATGATGCTGTATTTGAAGATGGTAGTCCCCTTGTTCCGAGAGAAGAGCTTACTCGTGAAATGTTACGGTGTGGTGGAGCTGAGTCACTTGGATGGCAGCGAGAATATTTAGCGGAGTTCGTTCAAGCAGAGGGTGCATTCTTTAACTTAGAAGCATTAGAGGATGCTCTAGATGAAGATATTAATCAGTTATCGGTAGGTTTACCAGATCATAAATATGTTATTGGGGCGGATCTTGGTATGAGTCAAGATTATACTGTATTTGTAGTTCTCGACTGCACTGACCCAGAAGCTCTCGAAGTAGTTTATACTGAGCGATTCCACGGTAAGTCTAACGATCAGATTATGTATAGAATATATGATACTGCGTCACGATTTACTGCGCAGAAAGTTCTGATTGATAATGCTAGAAACGGTGAACCACTTATTGAGCAGCTTAGAAATAAATATCCTAGGATGCCTTGGCAAGGCTTTAACTTTAATAGAAGTACTAAGCCGCGCTTAATGACAAATCTTAATATTATACTTGAGCGTCGTCATCTAATTATTCCTGACGATGATACAATTAGAAAGGAAATGATCTCGTTTTACTACGAGGAGAATCCTAATACCAAACATGTAAAGATGGGTGGTAAGGGAGCACACGACGATTACCCGATAGCGCTTGCACTTTCCGTAGAAGCTGCTGAGGTTTTTAAACCAGAGGGTACAATTGGATTAGCTATGGCTGGTCGAGGAATCGTCACAGGAGTGCCAAAGGCACGACAAAATAATTATAATGCAGGCAGGAGAGTATTAACTTAATGGATCCTAAAACACTAGCTAAAGAATTAGATACAGAAACTGTATCTATTCGATTAGCACAACAAATTAAAAGTACAAAGAAGAAGATAGTTTCTGGTGCAACAGTAGCTAGAGGTATTACGCCGATTGCTCCAGATACCGCTGAATATTTTTATATGACGAATGCCCTCGTAAAGAGAGGTGTAGAGCAGACTGCTGGTGCAATCATGCGTAATGGTTTTGAAGTTATTTGCGCTTCAGATAAAGATGCTGAGATTGTTGAGACATTTAGATCAGTTAATCGATTAGATGATCGTATGTTAAATATAACCAGGAATACAGCGATATATGGTAATGCATATTTTGAACTATACGATTCAGATCTTGGTGTCAGAATCGAAGAGTTACCACCGGCGGAAATAGACTTCCGGCGAGACGAAGAAGAAAAGATTTTATACAAGAAAGATGGCACTATTGATGGATACGTTCAGAGACGTCTTAATGAGGACATTGCTAGTTGGAACGCAGATCTTATTACTCATTTTAGATTTAACACAATCGGGGCAGCCGATCTTGGTATTTCTATGTTGCAACCTGTATCATTTCCAGCAACTGAATTTGGTTTAATCAGAGCTAATAATGCAGATTCATTTATTAGAAGTTTGAATGTAGTTCACGTTACAGTTGAAGGTGCTACCCCTGAAGATCTTGAGGAAGTGTCATATAATCTATCACAACAGTTTACAGCAGAGTCTGCGTATATTACATCTGACAGATATAAGATTCAAAATGCAGGAAATGTTGGTAATCAGGTTGACCCCTCTGTATTCTTAGAGCCAAATATTGCTGAGATTGCAGCGGCGTTCAATATGCCTATTGAGTTAATTTCTGCTACGACACGATTGAAAGGTGATGACTTTGAACCTAGATATGCTGAGTGGCTTGAGAGTATTCGAGTAAAGCAGAGTGTATTATCAAAGACATTAGAAGAGCAGGTATTCAATAGAATTACTGATGAGCCTTGTGAAGTTATCTTTAATAGTCCAAGAGTTCTAGATGCAAACACATTAATTAAGAATGTAGGTTTTGCAGTACAGTCTAAAGCAATTACTGAAGAACAAGCACAAGATATCTTACAGCGTGCACAGGTCTTTGGAGTTGGTATGAATGAAGGTGACAGAAACTAAAGAGTATTGGCGAGTATCATTTTGGGATGGTGCACAGATGGATGAATATAAAACTGTCCGTATAGACAGTGCATATGCGGTGACTGCTAGAGATCCTAGTAGTGGTCGTCTATATATTCAGAGTATACTTTTACCCAAAAAGCTGTTCTCAGTACACGATGCTAGAATTAAAGCCTTCTACTACAAGGGATTATTTATTGCTAAAGAGTAACTCTGTTGCAGCTTTTTTTAGCAAAATTTAGTTAAATCAACCGAAAGGTTTATATAGTAGAAGTGATCTGGTAAAACATATATATTATTGAGGGTAATAACTTTAACCTCGAACTATTTTGATTGTTCTTCAAAGACACACTCGTGGTGGCATTGTTCACCTAGACTTTCGTATAACCTTCCAGGTGAGTTCATCTGGTCGGTATAACCCTCGATTGATTAAGTGAATAAATGGTTCAAGGAATTTATATTTATTACGATTAAATACTTACATTAACCTTCTTAGTAGGAGTTAAAATATGACAGACTCAGAAGTTGTACTAGGTATTAAGTTTTCTGACATGGATACTTTCCAGGGAGAGAACCTATACTTTTCAGGCACAGCTTTAGAGGAAGGAGTTTGGACAGATGCGCACGGTAATACTGCGTTTTATCCAGCTGGAGTAATTCGTGAAGCTGCTAAAGCTTTCGAGGGTGTCGATATTCTTTGTGAGCATAAAGGTGTTCCGATTGGAAGAATTAATAAGACAAATCCAACTGAACTCGGTTTCGAGGTGGTAGAAGGAGTTATTACAAGCCAACGGATGATTTCCGCAATTCGCGAAAGTCAGAAACGTGGCCTCAGTGTTCGCGCATTGGTTGAGCTCGATCCTATACGTAAAGTTGTGAAAAGGATTTTTAATCCTGAAGAGATTTCACTGGTTGAAGCGCCAGCATGTAAAGTTTGTATGCTGGATGAGATTTCTGAAAAAGAAGTCGTTAACGCTGCAGTAGAGGAATCAACTATGTTAGAGAAAGAGAATACAGAATATCCTGCACCTGATTGCGAACAGTTTTCGCAGGATGATGAAATTTATCAAGCATGTAAAGAATTTGCATCAGAGGTAGATAATTTCCGTAAAGCACAGGCTAAATGGAACAGTATGTTTCCAGATGAATCTGAATCTGAAACAACTATGTCGGCTGACGTAGAGGTTGTAGATGAAGCACCTGAAGTTGCTGAGGAAATCGTTGAAGTTGCTAATGCATCTGATGAGGTTTCAGAAGTTGTTGAATCAACTGAAGAGATCGTTGAAGTTGTTGCATCTGAAGAAGTCGACGAAGTTGTTGAGTCAACTGAGGAGATTACAGAAGTTGTAAACGCAGCCGATGACGTTACCGAACAAATTGTCGCAGAAGTAGTCGAGGAGGACGAAAAAGTGGAAACAGAAATTAAAGAAGAAGTAATTGTTGAAGATGAACTTGTTGTGGAGGAAGTTGTTGCAGAAGCACCTGAAGTTGAGACAGTAGACGAAGAAGTCGTTGTCGAAGCTGAGGAAGTTGCTGTTGACGAAACCGAAACAGAAGATGAAACAGAAGAAGAGGTTGCACTCGGTGCATCCGAGGTAGATGAACTTAAAGCAAAGCTTGAGTCAACTGAAATTGCACTTGCATCAAGTATGGCAGAACTTTCTGTAACAAAAGCAGAACTTTCAGCACTACAGGATAAAGTAAGAAGCGAACTCGTTGAGTCAGTAATGTCAGCAGATCCTAACGCTAATAGCGAGCTTATTAATGGTATGACTGATATGCAGCTTGAAGAGTATAAGGAAACTGTAATGAGACTTTCTAAGCCAACAGTTGGTGGAGAAAAGCAGTCTGTGAAAGCAGACCAGGCACCTGTTGAACTCTCAGCACCTAGTGTTGAAGTAGACGAGAAGCCACTTTCATTAGCAGATTCAATTATTTCACATCTTGGACGTAAACAGTAAGTCCGTAACGAATAACAACAACAACTAAACAATTTTATTTATAATTTATAACTAGGTGATTAAACATGACAGGTTCAATTGAAGAACTTAAGAAAGTAGAGATGGCAGCTGGAGACGAAATTTCACACTCTGACATAACAGGACGTATTCCTGAAGTGTGGGGAGAAGAAATTGAACGAAGAGCTGAACCTAAGAAAATCTTTAGGAATTACGTAAAGATTAATACAGATCTTGTCGGTCGTCCAGGTGACACCGTAAAGCTCCCTAAGAAAGCATACATTGACTTTGATACATATGCAGCAGCTGAAATCGGAACTGCTCCAAACCACGATCTTACAGCAATCAGCCCAGATGTTGAGCTTGAGTTCGAGACAGTACCTATTGTACCAGTAGAAGTTGGTATGGGTGCACGTATCACAAAGCAGGCAATCGACGAAGCAATGGTTTCACTTATCGATGACACAATCGAGAACATGGCTATTGGTGTTGCAGACAAGGAAGATAAAGATATTGTTGCAGCTCTTACACTCCCTGAAGACACAACTGGTGTAACATTTATTGAAGCAAAGAAAGATGCAGCAACATTTGTAACAGATGTATGGGACGTTGCACAGGAAGGCGGAGCACAGACAAACATTACAGGCGACGATGTACTTGACCTCTCTGTAATTGTAGAAGCTTCTGAAGTAATTATGGAAGGTAATGGCTTTACTGCTGACACACTTATCATCCACCCAAGACAGAAGGCAAGTCTGCTTAGAGACATCAACTTCATTGATGCATCCAAGGCAGGAGAGAACACATCAAGAAAGACTGGTGTAATCGGTACACTTTTCGGACTCGACGTTGTTACATCAAGACATGTAAATACCATTACAATCTCTGGCTCAGCAACTGGTTATCAGGCTATTCTTTTAGATGCTAGTGCAGCTGGTGCAGTAGCAGTCAAGAGACCTGTAACTGTTGAGAGCAAGTACGAACCAGGAGAGAGAATGCACTACGTATTCATCACTTCAATGTACAAAGCACAGAGACTCAACAACGGTGCAGTTGTTCTTATCAACACAGCTTAAGTACACTAAATATTTTATACTAGGGCTTACAGGTTTCGACCTGTAGGCCTTTTTTTTTAGTTTTGTATAGGATATGATGCGTAGATAGAGGATTAAATATTAATTCTTTAGAAAAACGGGAGTGAAATGGAAGATGTGATAAGATATGGGTAATGATGATAATATGTCTAAAGGCGACGTGATGAGATTTTATACGGATGAGTTAATTATCCGACTAGATGAGCGGGTAGATAATTTGACAAAAAGCTTCCAAACACTGACAGAAACGATCGAGACAAATCTTGATAATCTAAAGTGCGATTTTGAAAAACGTGATGACATTTATTCAGATAAATTCGACGAAGTTGATAGGAAGTTTGAAAGTGTTGATTTAAAAATTTCAGAGGCACATGGAGCTGTTAAAATGCTTAGATATATCATAGGCGGAATGGCCATAGGTATACCGATAGCGATAACAATTTTTACTTTAATTACGTAATTATGAATGCTCAATGAAGGACGGTTTATGCCTCCTACCCTCTAGAGAGTATTTCAAGCGTAAACTTTATATAGTAGTTTTTATCTGAGGAAACATATATATATTGAAGACTTTCCTCCTTTTGTTTGTTTGTGTTGTGTAGTAGGGAAGCTTACTACGTTACTTAGGACTGGTGTCAAAATATAGGTTCGATTCCTATACTAAGTTTTAAAAGTATAATGGAGGCATCATTATATCTAAAGAAATTGGAGAATTAACAGAATTAAAATTTTGGTACAACGCTACTTCTAGTGGCTTTGTTGTGTCGAAACCATTTGGCGATAACGCACCATATGATTTCATTGTAGATTTCGATGGTAAGTTAAGTAAAGTACAGGTTAAATCAACTGGATGTATTGACAGTGGTTCATACAGAATTACAACATCACACTTAGGATCTGGTAAAGTTTTATATACAGCGGATGAAGTTGACTTTATAATTGGATATGTAATACCTGAAGCGGCATGGTATATTATACCTATCGATAAGATTACATCTAGACATACAAAGTTATTCCCGCATAACCTTAATAGTAAAGGAAGATTTGAACCATACAGAGAAGCTTGGAGTTTATTAAGATGAATATCTTATATAATTCACAGGGACCATATTCACCAGAAGGTGAAGGAATCACGACAGGTTTTTCTAAAATGGGTCATGCAACAGCTACACAGTTAGCTGAGACACATAATGTTTCATATATCGCTCATGATTGGCAGGGACTACCTTTCCGACATTTTAACTATGATATTCATAGAGGAAATAAAAACTTTACTGAGTCAGCATCTGAAATGCATATGCATGTCAATACTAAAAAGTATGATGCAGCAATCTACTTAGGTGAGCTTTGGGGAACAGTTCCTTTTGGAAAGATTCCTTGGTCAGATACTAATACTAAACTTATATATCATGTATGTCCTGATGGAACACCTATCGATAAAAATTTAATCTCTATCAAAGATTTCCCAGATGTATTGGTGCCAATGACTAATTGGGCTAAGAATATTATGGAAGAAAATAATATTCCGTGTTATAAAGCTATTACAGCTTCATATGACCCAACAGCTTATTGTCAGCTTAAGAAAGATCAGAAGGATGAAATTAGAACTAAACTTGGATTAGATGATAAGTTTGTAGTTCATTTTACTGGACGACAGCAGGCTCGTAAAAATATTATGTCATTAATTATTGCGTTCGAAAAATTTGCACGCGATAAAGATGATGCTATATTATTACTAACTATAACTATTGATCAGAATCAAGATTTCGATCTTCCACTATTAATTAAACTTTTAGGTATTGAAGATAAAGTTAAAATTTGCAGTTTAGAATCAAGACAGATGCTTTCAGATGAAGAGCTTGGTAATGTATTTAATGCCACTGATGTTTACTTCACAATGACTTGCTCTGAAGGTTTTAACATGCCGGTTATGGAATCACAAGCATGTGGTGTACCAGCTATCGTTCCTGATTATTCAGCGCACTTAGATCTCGTCGAAGATTGTGGGTTAACTACAGAGATTGAGTTCTATAAAGAAATGGATAATGGAATTCATTGGGCATTTGCAAGTATTGATAATGCTGTTGAAAATTTAAATAGTATATACGAATCTAAACAACTACAACAGAAGCTCAGTAATGCTGCTAAGAAAAAGATGTTAACATATACTAATGCAGCCGTACAATCTGAATGGAACTATGTTGTTGAAAATATCGATGAGATAATAGAGGAGATTGAGTCACGAAAAGGTATTCGGAGGATGAGTATTTGAATCTGATATTTTTCGGAGCAACTGATTATACTGGATATGGACATGTAGGAATGTCTTTTATCCCTCAACTTTATAATAATCCTAGTATTACAAACATTGAAGTAATGACCACACCAGGTATATGGGATAAGCCTATTACACATAATGATGAGCTAGCCCCTCTTATGAGATCACTTACTAATAATCATATAGAAGATCCAGATTTAATATATTATCTTTGGAATCCAAGTATGATTAAGCAACCACTGATAGAGACACCACAAGTAATTGAAACAATGTTTGAGGCAACTCGCATTATAGATCCGTGGGTCGATAAGTTAAACACATCTATGGAAGAAATTTGGGTGCCATCGCAGTTCTGTAAAACGGCATTTGAAGAATCTGGTGTAGAGGATGTTCAGCTACTTCCGTTTGGATTTGATTTCTGGGATACTGACGAGCAAATCGATCAGATTGCAAATGATTCTAGATTTAAATTTTTATTTATAAATCAATGGTCTAGTCGAAAGTTTGCATGCGAAACGGTGCAAGCATTTTGTGAAACATTTAACAGAGATGATAACGTAGTACTTTATATTAGAGCATTCGTTTTAGCCGGTATAGGTAAAACTGGTGCAGACATTATTAAGGATATTAGTAAGATTAAACAGGAGAATCCTGATAGCCCGCAAGTTGTAGTACTTGATTTTTTCGCAGAGGAAAAATTACCAATGCTATATAATTCGATAGATATGCTTTTATCACCTTCTCGTGCAGAAGGTTTAGGTAGAACTATTGTTGAAGCTATGAGTATGGGTGTACCAGCTATATCAACAGACTGGTCTGCAATGCCGGAATTTATGAATAGTGATAATGGATTTTTATTAGACTGTTCATTAGTTGACATAGATATTCCGGATATTGAGAAGAAGTTATATTACTTTGACGACCCTAGACAGCAGTGGGCAGAACCTGACTTTAATCAGTTATGTGAATATATGTCGTATGCAGTAGATAATCCTAATGAGATAAAAACCTTAGGAGAGAAAGCTGCATCAGATGTTAGACGGCAATTTTCTTGGGATGATCTTTTAGTACCCAGGATTGAACGAATGAATAATTTAGCGGAGGAGTTTAAAGATGGAAATTGATATTACAAAAGGAACAGGATTTTATAATGCGGAGAATTGGGACGATGGAACCATCGCTCAATGGACAAAGGGTACTGCAACTCTTAAGGTAAAAGGATTTGAAAGTGCAAGTAAATTGAGCTTTTATATACCAACTGCTGTTGGTGCTGGCGACAGGACTGCGAAAGTAGTTATTAAGAAAGGTACAACAAAGCTTGGTGAAGGTAAACTTAAACTTGGCAATATTGGTACTGGTGTAGGCATTGTAACATTCGATGCTATAACAGAGGAAGATGTTGGTAAAGATATAACTATCACAATTACTACACCTACATTTCTAGCATCGGAAGTTGCTAAAAATGATGATAGCAGAAAGTTAGGTCTGTGCCTTTCTAAAGTTACACTGGAGTGATATATATGGATGCTACAAGTATTTTTGCAAGTATTAACTGGGAGCAAGTTACTGCAGCACTAATCGTCGGTGCTGGTACAGCATACACATATGCTAAGCGAGTTACTATGACTGAGTTCGAAGGTTGGGTTGACGAGTTCAATGCTTCAGCTGAAGATAATGTATTTGAGATGCGTGAAGTTACATCTTTATTTGCAAGACTTATAAAAATGTTTAAGAAGTGATATAGATGTCAGCACTAATTCTGATTCCGAAAAACCTAGACGAAGCTACATATCCACAAACCAGAATCTATAGTGCAGACAGCTTGCTAGGTACATATACATTAATAGATACTGTAGGGCAGATGCCTGAGTATCTTGATGAGGCTGGTTGTAGTACAACAACTTATGAAGTTGCATTCACAGATGGCGTAACTGAAACTGATAGAATTAGTGTTCCGCAATCTGAGTTAAAGCTTATTAGTCAAATTAGATCTTTACTAAGTATATCTGAAACTGAACTTGATCATAACACTATAACTGCAATCTTACCAGTTATACAGGAAGAAGTTATAAATGATATTAGTAAGTTTGTATTTAGCGAAGTTTTAAATGAGATTGACGATAAACTTTATTATAGACTTCCTGATAGACAGTTGATGGATATTAACTTTGGAGGAGCTGTCTCTGACTTAGATATTGAGTTATATAAGCAAGAAACTCCTGTTAAAGAATATACAACAAAGATACCAGTGTCTATAGATAAGATTGATGTTAATGAAAGATATATAAAACTCTCAAGCGCATTAGAAGCTGGATATGAACTTAGTATTGACTATTACTACACATCTCGTCGTATTCCTATAGATCTTCTTATATCTCTATTAACATATAAGTTTGGAGAGATATACTTCCAGCAGAAATATGACGCTATTGCAGCAGGAACAACTGGCACAGATGTCGTTGCATCAGAAGGATTTGATAAGATTAAGATTGGTGACATTACTATTAATAAGAGTTCTACATCATCTACATCTACATCTACGTCATCAGCTTCTGCCCTTAAAGACTCATATTTAAAATCTAAAGCACGATACGATAGATTAGCACAAAGATTTAGACCTGGATTTATGAGGGTAAAATGATATACGATATGACAGATGCTATAATTGCAATCTCAAGTACATTCACTAGACTAGTTGAAAGTGCTGGTTTTGTTGGTGCTGATGGTTTTTATGTCGAAGGAATAATAACAGAAGAGACTTTTAGAGGATCTCTTCAACCACTTTCTTCAGAGGATATGCAATTCATGCCTGCTGGTTTTGTATCTGCAGGTAAGATGAAATTATTTGTACCTGAGTCTGAATCTATACTAACACTTCGTGATCGCGTTAAAGATGAAGATGGAGTATACTGGCATATAATAGATGTGCAAGACTACTCTCGTGATGGTGGTTACTACAGATATATGCTAGATAAAGAGGCTGTATAATGGCAAAAAGTATTGACGCCATCTTCAAAGAGATTGAAGATGAATTCACTGCAGCATCTGAGAGTGTAGCTAACGTTGCTATGTTTGAAGCTGCTATGGATGTAGGTGAACAGTGGGCGAATGATATTATTATTTTGCTAACTGAAAAGCAAATTAAACCGCCACTTCAACAATCTACAATCGAGCGCCGTGAAAGATCTGGTTTATATGTTGCTGATGTAGATACTCCACTTATTGAAAGTGGATTATTCTTAGAATCAATTGAGGTTGTTGTTAGAAGTTATCCTGGACGAGGTATATACAGAGTTGATGTACAAATATCTGATGACACGACACAAGAAGAGCGCAGTAAGATTTCTCCACAATATCTTGCATTTATACATGAGTATGGTGTTTCTGTAAACGGAAGTATAATTCCTGAGCGCCCTGTCTTTAAGACAGCTGCAATGCAAGCAAACGCTAAAGCTCCAGCTATTATACAAGATAAATGGAAACGATTTCTGAATAGTGGTATTACTGTATTCAGCGGTAATAAAATTAGCGGTAAGACTGACTATGATTCAAGTCTACCACGTACTGCGTTAAGTGGTAAAAATTTAAGCGAGTCTATTCGTATTGGTAAAATACGCCGTAGAGGTAGTGATAAATTTATATTTGAATGGATGTGATAATATTGATGTCAATTGATATGAAGAAAGCTGTGATTGAAAATACACCTATTAGGTATCTCATTCGCTCACATGCCATTTTTCCAACTAAATCTGTAGGGCTAAATCCTATTAATAAATACACAGGACCTACAATTAATATTAGTATACCAATCGAAGGTGTTGAACACTATCGATCAGTTGGTGACTTTGAAACTATAGATGATGATCTAAATACTGTATCACATACTCGTGTAAATGCAGGCTCAATTAGATATAGAATAACTGCAAATGATTTTAATTTAGATGAAGAGGAATCATATACATATGATGCAGGTGAAACGCTATATCCGGTAGATTTTAATCCAATAGTAACTATTACAACAGTTAGTACTGTATCTACAGTATTTACACAAAATGTTGATTATAGAATAAATAATGATAAAACCTCAGTAGAATGGTTAGGAATAAATACACCGGCAGACGGTGAGTTATTTACTGTAAGCTATGAGTATACTGAAAGAGGTTATTATATCGTATCGATTATTGCAGAACAATTACAAGCATGGATAGAAGCAAATTTCCCTGATATCTTAGCTGAGTATCGTGGTACGATACTTCAGGTTGATACCGCTAGAAATATTAGCGAAGTTATCGGCCCAGATGTTGTGAATACAATAATATTTGACGTAGATATTGCGTATGAGTTTGACTGGTCTAGAGGCCTTGATGCTGACTTTGATGGCACACCGCTAGAGACTGTTGATTATACGATAACAATAGAATAAATAAAAGGTGATTAATAAATGACAATTCAATTTGTTGACGTAAGTGTGGACACAAGCGGTCTCGTTCCTGTCCAGACTAGAGACTATGGAACTGTTGCAGTCGTCGGAACTGGCGTTACAGCAAGTGGATCTATTGATACAACTCCTGTAAGAATCGGAACTGTATCAGAAGCTGCAGCAATCTATCCAACTGATTCAGATCTATACTTAGGAATTAAGAATGCGCTTGAAAATGGTGCTGCTAGTGTAGTTGCTGTAGATATCGGACCAGATGCAAAGACAACAACAACTGTTGAAACAGGGCTTGCGGCAATTCTTGCAGAAGATGTACAGATTGTAGCACTTGCTAATACTGTAGAAACAGATGCGAACGCATATATTTCTGATAAGTTAGCTGCACATATTGATGCTGCAACTACAGAGCGTATCGGTGTCTTCATGTTAGATAAGGATGAGAATGCATCAACTGCTCCAGCAAATGTTAAGAATATGCTGACAGCAAATAAGAATAGAATGTTTGGTATAGCACATAAGACTGATTCAGACGTTGCAACCATTGTTGCAGGTGCTTTAGCAAAACGTAAGCCATGGGAATCTCCAGTAATTAAGCCACTAACTAACATTGTAGGTGCATCTGCATTTACTACAACTGAAATTACAGCGCTCGATACTGCACAGATTAATCCACTATTCGATCCTGTATATCTTATAGGAACTGGATATGTACTTAGAACTGGATATACAATGGGACTTGCTTCTGATGGTATTCACTTAGTAGACGTTAGACGTACACTAGATGATATTACATACAAACTTAAGGCAGCGCTTACTAACCCAAGTGTAATAGGCCACCTTAGAATCAATAAGCCAGGTGTATCAGAACTTAGTGGTAGAATAAGTGCACTACTTCAAACTGCAGTTACAGCAGAAGAGATTGATGACTTCGGTGTAAGTATACCAGTTTTAAATGCACTTTCTAAACCTGAGGCAATTAGATCAGACCCAGAAAAACTTCTTATATCTTCTTCAAGAACTGCTAGGACAGTTTCAGCAGAAGTATCAGTAACATACTCTGGAGCAATTCACAAGATCAACATCGATCTTAAATTCGTAGCATAAATAAGGTGATATAAATGGCAGATTGGAATACACGTTTAGTAGTTAGATATATACCTACAGAGGGTGGAACTGAAATTATCTCGCCAATAGATAATTTCAATCCGAAGATTGATACTCCACACGATCTTATTCATTCAATTGATGCAGAAAATGTTGGTTTCTCTTCAAAGAATAGAACATTTACATTCGACTTTACTGTAAAGGCAGTGAACTCAGCGGTACTTAGACAACTTTACTCTGCAGCACTTAACCAGGAGAAATTTAATATTGGACTTGGTGTGCAAATTCCAGAGAAAGATGACTGGGTATTTGATAGTATGCTGTTCGAAGACTGTGTCTTTGACTCAGTTTCCCCATCAGATGTTTCAAACGATGGTGGTGTACCTGATATGAAATTCTCAGGAATGTGCCTGAGTGTTACAGCATCAGATAGCGGACAGAGTGTTGTACCTACAAAAGATAAAGGTGCAACTGGAGAATTTACACTTTAAGGATCTAACGATCCTTTTTTTTAATTTAATTTGGAGGCTTTTTAAATGACTAAAAACTTTTTTAATATTCATGAATTAATTGCAAAGGGAACAGAACTTGTAAAAGAATATGAACTCCCTGTTGGTAAAGTATTTATTAGACCACTTACAGATCTTGAACTTGATGAATGTGAAGCTAAGGTGTTTGAAACACTTAAAGATTCAGAGACAATTAAGTTTGCACTTGAATGTTCTGCAGGCGAAATCGCTGTAGATGATATTGATTTCTCAAAAATTAATATACCAGAATTCATAACCGCAAATACAGAAGTATTTTACTGGATTGCGTTCTATGCAATGCGAGATTTTACTGAAGATCTAACATTAGATCTTGTGAAGAAACTGCCCGGAATTAAGGGGCTGGCATTAGAAGTTAAAAGATTAAGTGGACAGAGTGCTGAAATTATAGATCAGATTGAAGAGTTTCGCTAACACCAATCGCGGTAGGCAGATAGACTTTTTATTACACGGTGAGAGAACTAATTATAAATTAGCCGACTCACCTTTTGATTTAACATTTGCTCAAATTTATTTTGAATTCTATTGTCAGAAGTTATATAATGATGAAGTAGAATCATTACAAAACGAAGCAAATGGAAACGAGTTAGCAACCCCACTCTCAATCACAAGTTCTGATAGTCGGGAAGAAATTATTGAAAAAGCGAACTTGATAAGGAGAAACGTATATGGCTAACATGAGACACCGACTGGAGTTTCTTTTAGATGTGCAAAATCGTAAAGCTATTATAGATTTACAAGCTGTCGAAACACAAGCTAAACAAACTGGCAAAGTATTATATAATGCTATGTCTGGTGATTCAACTAAAGTACAAGCACAAAAAACAACAGAAACTATAAAGCATACGAAGAAGCGATTTAATGTAGAAAATGGTGCTGCTAATAATCTTAGGAAAACTAAAATAAAACACGATCGTGAAGATAAAAGACGTAATGCAGATAGCTTAGCATCTGTTAAAAAGAATGCTGGTAAAAAAGTTGATATAGTAGAAGATACTGCTAAGAAAACTACTAAGATTAAAAATAAGCAGGCATCTGATGATATCACTAGAGATAATGCTCAAGTAAAAAGAGCTGAAGAATCTTCTAAGAAGATTAAGAATGCACTTCAGATCGGTTTCTCAATGCACATTATTAGAATGTTTGCACTACCACTTGTATCTGCATTCAGAGGCGAAGTTGTCAGATTACTAGATAAGTTCGGTGAATTCGATAAGGCGTTTGTAGATTATGCAGCAAAGTCGGAAGAGTTTGGTAGCTGGTTAAGTAAGACTGACTTTGCAAAGATTGCTGAAGGTCAAACGTTTGCGATGCTCGATGCAGCTGAAGCTGCTGAAAGATTTGCAGCCAGTGGTGTAGATGTATCACAAAATGTTGATGCACTTACTGATGTTCTACAGGTAGCAACAATTGCTGATGTTGATTACGATACTGCAGCAAACTCTGTTATACGAACAATGAATGCATTCCATATGTCTATCGGTCAATCAGCTAAGATTACTGATGCTATGGTTAACGCAGCAAATGCTTCCACAGCAGAGCTGTCTGATATGACGAAGTGGTTTGAATTTGCAGCCGCTGGTGCTTATGGTGCTGGACTTGAAGTTGAACAGTTTGCAGCTTACCTTGGTATATTATCAAGTACAGGTATGCCTAATACTGGTGCAGCTATTCGTCAGTTATTCTTGCAGTTTGGTAAGGAAGATGTAAGGCAAAGATTTAGAGAGTCATTTGGTCTTACTGATGAAGATTTTGGTGACTTTAATAAATTAATTTCACATCTAAAGAATATTGTATCCGAGTCAGAAACACAGGCAGAAACTACTCGACAGATTACAACGCTACTCGGTGGTAAGGTAACATCACAGCAGGCTCTTAACAACTTGCTAAAGGCTGAGCCAGAGTTATGGAATCAGGTTATGGGTGCAGTTGATAAAGCAGGTTCAACACAGGATCTTTACGCAAAGATGACTGACAATGTTGCAGATGCATTACAGCGTGTACGAAATGCACTCGATATGATCCAAACACAAATGGGTAGTATATTTATTCCTATCTTGAAGATTGCTGAATTTGCAATCATTAATCTTGGTAAAGTTTTAAATAGAATACCTGATTGGATAAAAGGTCTTGTTGGTGGAGGATTTATATTACTCGTCGCCGCAGTATCTACAGTAATGTTAACACTTGCTGGATTAGTTGGTACATTATTTATTCTACGAAGTTCAGTTGAAATGCTGAGAGAAAACGTAGATGTTGGTACATTAAGTTGGCGAGCATATTCATTAGAACTTCGGCATCTTAGTTCTGAATTGCTTAAGACATTACCATTAATGAATGCAACAGCAGCGTCACAAAAGAAACTTGCATATAGTAATACTATAACTATTGGTAGTTTTAAATATCAGGCTACAGCTATGAAAGCTTCTATGGCTGCAATGCAGGCCCTTAGTGGTATAATGGTCGGATATATGGTTACTCAAGGTTATATTGAAAAAGGAATGTTTAGCGAGGCTCGTGTAGTTAGTATGCTTACATCTGTATGGATGGCATATCAAGGTGCTAAAATGGGTGCGTTACTTGGACCTGGTGGTGCGTTACTTGGTGCTGCTGCACTTGGTGGCGGTACTTATGCAGTTATGGATGAGCAGATTAGAAATGCTGAAATTCAAGCAAGAGTAGCAAGACGTGAACAGATCACTGGAATTGGTGGTGGCGGTACAACAGTTGTTGACGCTAGTACTAAGTACTTTGTTGATAATGCTGAATTTAGTTCAGATGGTTCTGAGCTCATTATGGATAACTTAGAACAAGGAACTAACTCATTATCGTATCTATAGGAGGGATCTAATGGTTGAAAAATTTACATTTACAAAAATAGTTTATGAAGAAGAAAGTGAAGATATCTCCGAATCTAATGATACGATTGAGCAGAATATTCCTACTATTCAGAATATGACTGTAACACAAACAGAAACGTTACCGACAAAGAATACATTGACTGGTGATTTTAGACAGCAATTTGTTGTCAGAAAGCCACCATCTATTTCTTTTTCGATCATACTTCAAGATGATACATTCTTAGGTGAGGATTTTACAATAGATCAGTTTATTGAGTTGTTTGAAAAATTAAGAACTGAACGAATTAGATTTGATATAGTAACTAATCGTTCAAAAATTAATGAACAATATTTAACAGATCTTGCTGTAAGAAAGCTGACATATAAAAGAGATAATCAAACTCGACAAATAGTTACACTTGATATTGAATGTGTACAAGTAAGATTTGCAGCAATTACATGGGAACTAGTAAATCTAGTAGAACTTTTTGGTACAATCTTTGAAACTGAAGATGTTGACCCAAATGTAAGAGAGCGCGACTTCACACTTAGAAGTGACACTGAGGAAAAGTTTAAAAGTAAAGGGTTATTTAAATTCTTTAATCCTGATAGTGTTAATGAGATGATTGGTAATGCTATTAAAAATAAGATTGGTGAATTACCAGGATTCCATTGGGAGTTACCTACGCCAATTGACTTTAGACAGTCATATGAAGATTGGAGATTAACTGCAAGATTCGGCTCAGTCTTAGATACTGTTGAAACTAACGAAGCAGCTTATCCTGTTAAACTTCTTTCAATGGGTTTCAAAACTCTACGGATGCCAGAGACTGAATGGACTGAAGGTATGGTTGTAAGTAAAGTTAGTCAGCCACCTAGATATGTACGGCAGGCAGTTGATTTCGTTTATGACTTCACTAATACATATAGACATGCAGTTCCTGAATCATCATTTGAAGAAAGAATAATGATGACTGATATATGGAATTGGCTCTCAGATAATCCTGAATATATAAAGGTATGGGATAAGAATGAGAAGGCTAGTTACTCAGGTACTAAGCGTGATATTCGTGTAAATGATAACAATAGAGTTTGGATAAAACCTCTTAGGAAACAATATCACTGGGAAGGTAGTTGGTCTAATGATGAACGTTTAGTTGAGTGGTCTGGTACTCCTAGTAATATAAGTTTTGAATGGAAGATACTAACGACTACTGATCATGATTATGCGCCAGACTTTGGTAAGTATCAAGATACATGGGATAACCTAACCGGATCAGAATATACAATTTATATATTAATAGTTTCAGTTGGTTCATTAGCACAAATATTTTTATTTGCACCTAACCTTACGTCTGATGCAACTTTAATTAGAGCAACACCAACAGTAACAGTTTGATTGGAGGTAAATAATGGCATTAAGAGTATTCTCAGATTTTAATTTAAGTTTCGGTAAACTCGAAGTTGAAATATTTAGTGAGATTATTGACCAAAATATTGAAGCTATAAATGCTATCGAAGAGAGTACGGCTGCAGAATATGCAGAAAATCAAGCTGAATTAAAATCATTATATGCAACATTATCAGGCGACTCGCTAGATGAGCAGCCTGGTATTCGCATCGAATGGGATAATGAAATGTTACATACGGAGCTTACTGCGATTAGGACAGTTGATACAACTGCTAATAGTTTTACACTTAAAGTATGGAATATGAAATCTGCATTTGATGAGTTTGAAATTGTACAAGGAGATAGGATAAAATTTAAATACTATTGGGACGATAATCCCGAAGTATTTTCACAATACGTTGGTCTTATAAATGAGATAACACATGTTCAAGATTCTTCTGACTTGTGTACAACTATAAAAGCATCATTAGAAGTTGAGGATGTTATGTATAGGTTAACTGCTAAACGTAATGGTAAACCTATAATTACTACATGGCAAGACTTTGAAAGTCTTATATCATTAAAACTTGGACTAGATATACCTGAGTCTGATATAATTAGATTCGGACCTACATTACTTCCTAAACCAATTCTTACTACAGGTAAGACAGTTGGAGATTTAGTAAATATAGTTACTAGAGATCTTACTGAGCAAGAAGGAAAGAAGATTGTATGGAAGAAAAGCAAAGGTAAAACTGAACTAAGATTCTATCCATTAAATACTGGTGTAAGTGACGAGGTTGCCTCAGAGCAAGTTATGACTATACGATATTCAGATATACTTGTACTTAAACCATTTAGTGATGATACAGTTAATTTAAACGAAATTCAATTACAGATATTTGGTGCACCTGGATTAGATATTGGTAGTGTATTTATCATAGACTATACATCTAAACTTGATTATGATGAGACTGAATCAGAACCGCAGGCAATTTACTTAGTAGATGAGAAGAAAGATATTATCGACCTATCTAATGGATTTATATCAACTGTATATGCACATGAACTTATAGTTCCAGCTGGTGAGGAAGAGGAGGTATAATGACTAATAGAAGTATGGAGACACGTATTATAGAAATTATAAAAAGGATTGAGAATAAGATACGATCTGTATTTAACTCTGAATTCTTTAGTGCATATGAAGGTATCATAGAGGAAATAGATTCAGATGATATGATTCTTGGTGTACGAATACCAGAACTTGATGACGCGAGGTTTGATAACTGTCGAGTTCTAATGCCAGGAGTAGGATCTGGTGCAGCAATAGTTCCAACGTTCGCATTAAATAGTCACGTAATCGTTTTATTTAAAGCGTTCTCATTAGCAGAGCCAATTGTTATAGGACAGTTAGCGCCAATTAATCAGAAGATTATAGACTTATCACCAAGTGATATAGTTATTAAGAATGGCGCTGGTGAGATTAGAATAGATTCTGGTGGTAATATAACACTATCTGGTGTTGATATTAAAATAGATGGAACTACAGTAGTAGCTGGTACTAACGATTTATTAGTTGATGATATAGGAGCACTATAATGACATATGGAACATCAATTAAATTAAACGATAAGTTCGACTTTGATTTCGACCCTGATTCAAAGTCACTATCTTTAATAGCAGAAGAAGAGAATTTAGGACAAAGTATAAAAGTTTTACTGAGTACATTCGAGGGTCAAAATATTTTATATCCTACATTTGGTACGAAGTTATACCAGATAGGAAGTGCTGATGTACCAGCATATTTTGTTGAAGGTGTAATTAGGAAAGCTGTTTCAAGAGATCCGCGTGTTAAGGCGATTAGTTCAATATCTGTAGAAAAATTATCAAATAATTGGGCAGTAGACATAACGATTGTTACACAAGAAAGAGCGAAGGTAGATTTAAGGAGCGTAATAAGATGGTAGATTTTGGTGTAACAAATACCGGATTTGTAAGGAAAACAAATATTCAAGTTAGAGAGTCAATGGATAGTCGACTTAGAGAACTATTTGGTGAAGATGTAGATCTTACACCAAGTAGCCCTTTAAAACTTATGACAGATTTATTTGTATTAGAACTTTCTAAATTATGGTTAGAGTTAGAGAATACATACGAGGCGGGGTTTTTAGTAACTGCTGCTGATCAAGCATTAGAAGATATAGGTACGATTGTAGGTGTCGATAGATTTGACGCTATTGCTGCAGAAGGATCTGCAACATTCTTCAGAGAGGTACCACTACCATCTGGTGCTACAAAGACAATACCTGCAGGTACAATTATGCAAACTGCTGAGTCTGAACCTAGACAGTTTAAGACTAATGCAGTAACATTTTGGAGTCCACAGATAGATGATGAGGAGTATTTAGATGCTAGTAATCCAACTAGTACCTATAGTGTTGAAAACCATGTTGGTGAGATTGTCACTATCTCAGGTTCAGACGCGGTAGATTATACAAGTGGATCTACATATTCTGCACGAGATATAACTATAAGCGGATCGGCAGTCCCTGCTGGAGTTACTATATATACAACATATAAACCTATATCAAAAACAACAGAAGTTACTGCACTTGAATTTGGTATAGATGGCAATGTACCTGCTAATACTGTTACTGTATTAGAATCACCAATATCATTTGTCCACTTCATTAGAAATGAGGAGTCAATATCTGGCGGTGTCGCAAAAGAAACTGATTCAGAATTGCGCGAAAGAATTCGAGCAGCATCCGCAGGTATTGGAAAAGCTACAAAGAGTGCTATAGAATTCGCAATAGGAAATGTTACTGGAGTTACTAATGTTATTGTAGAGAGTCCATGGTTAAGAGATGAGACTGATATTATAGTGGCAGACGGTACAACTGAAGTTCAAGTAACTAATGTTCCGTTAAGTAGTATTACAAGTGCATCAGGATCTACATCTGGCGCACTTACTGTAGACTCATTTAACTCAGAAACTGGTGTTATAACATTAACAACAAGTACAACAGTTAGTGAGAATGTAACTATTGTATATAAGTATGAGTCTCTAGGTGAGATTAAAATTTATGTTGTAGGCGGAACAGTAGGTGATGAAAATACAGATGACACAATTGTAAATGCAATTGAAGAAACTAGAGCTGCAGGAATTAAATCAGTTGGTAACGGTACAGGAGATCCTGATGCAGAAGGTGTAGCAACTGCACCTTGGTCATGGTTTTATAGACCAGAGACTGCACCATTAGATGTTAGTTTAACCATATACTTTGATGATGATACTAATCTTAGTTCTGCAAGTCAAGATGCAATTGCAGATGATATTGAAGCTAAGATAGCTGACTTTATTGAGAACTTTGAGATGTCTGATAAGTTATATAAGAATAAACTATTCCAACTTGCTATCTCTGAGAATACTGATATAATTGATACAGAACTTACAGCATGGAGTGTGGATTCAGTATCTAAAGCTACAACATTATCTTATATTGATGCTAGTATTTCAGAAGTTCCAGTTGTAGGTAGTATAGTTGTAACGGTAGGATGATCATATGGTATCACATGAATGGGCTATTGATAAAGATTTTGAATATGTAACTTTAGATGATGGTCTTGAAGTAGTAAGTGGATCTATAAAGCTAGATAGCTCAACGCTATCTGGCTCAGCTATTTCAGATATACGTGATTCAACTAGACGATTCCTACAATATGATGAGTTTATAACATCAACAGATATTGAGAGCGGTACTACAGATATAGTATTTTATTATCGTGTTGGTCCAGATGATACTATAGACGATCAGTGGACTGAGTGGATTGAGATAGAATCACCAATAGAGCGTATTGAACATACTATATTAGTCTTTAATGATTTAATTGCTGTTGACTATCCTGTAGATACATTTTCTGGTATATACAGAGAAGTAGAGTGGAGAGAAAATAACTTAGCTAACGATTATGCTCAGTATGCTGTAATAGATACAACGACAGCTATTTTGAACCAGTATCCAGATGATACTGATAATGTTACCGCTGTTTATACACCATTGAATACTATATTATCTGAACGTGGTAGATATGTCCAATGGAAAGCAACATTGACAAGTACAACGTCTGGATCTACACCTAATCTAAACTCAGTTAATATTAACCATACACTCGATATTGCGAATCAAATAAATAATGCGTTTCCATCTATATACAGGAGGGTTTAAATGGTAGGTGTTGTATATCAAAGAATTGTGCAGGCAATTGCAGATGAGTTAGCAGATTTATTTTTTGCAGAGCAAGCTGTGTTCAACGAACATTCGATTGAGACAGGCAAAGGACTATCTCTTGATAACTTTGGTCATCAGCTTCTTTTGGAAAGAATTGCTGGAGAATCTGATGATACTTATAGAACGTTATTGAAAAACGTTGCGACAATAAATGCTAGTGCAGGAACACGAGATGCTATTATTGCATTTCTATCTAACTTTTTACGAATAGAAGAATCACAATTTAATATAATTGAAGAGAATCCGTTATTTGTAACTATTAAGTTACCGGCGGATTTCCAAGGTCAAGAGGATGATCTTAAACGAAATTTACTTTCCATCTTAGCAGCAGGTGTTCATGTAAACTTTATATTTACTGAAACATACTGGGATCAAGCTGTGTGGGATGATAATACAGAACCATTAGACCTATGGGTGTGATAAAATATGGCAGATATAATAATTAATCCAAATACATTTCAAGGATCAAATCAAGGAACGGCTGGCGGTTATGCGCCACTTTCCTTAATAGAAAGCGCAAAGGTCGATGCTGATCTTACGCAGATCTTAAATGATCTTAACACAAGAGTTGGTGATTTACAAAATATTGTAGATAAGCTAAATAGTATCGATGATTTTGCAGCAGATGATCAGACTGCGATAGAAATTGCAGCGCTTATTAATGCATCTGCAGAGAGAATAGATGTTGAAAACTTAGAAGCAACAGTTGCAGAAATTTCAGATATAACTAGTGCTATAGCTACACACAGAGCTACAACTGTACCTGGAGATATGCATGAAATAGAATCTATTAAAAAGTATCCTGATGATCATGATTTTACACCGACGTCAATTATAAATACGCCGGTCAATATAGCATCAGAACTAAGTAATATTCGAGTTATGATTGATAAAATTATAGGATCAACAACATGGGTTGATACACCAGCTGATACTATAACTAGTTTAGATTCTAGAGTAGATGAGTTAGAAGAACCTGTATTACAAGGACTTAATATAAGAAGTGTCAGTGTAAATACAACTATAGATATAAATTCAGATTATCTCGTAGAAGTTGATGCAAATGTAGGTGCTATCACAATAACACTTCCAACTGCAGCATCTGCTGATGGTAAGGTTTTTAATATTAAGAAAACTGATGTTGGTCCAAATATTGTATCTGTTGATGGTGCAGGAGCTGAGCTAGTTGATGGACTAGCAACATACGATATTTATTCACAATATGAAAGTGTAACAGTAATATCAAATGGAACTGAGTGGAGGGTAATATAATGACATATATTCCTGAGATACACTGGGGTCTTGGCACAGATGGAGATGTAACTATCTCCACTGATACAGATTTATCTGGTAGCACTAAGCAATATAATAATTTAACTATTGATCCTGGTGTAAAGTTATACGATTCGACAGGTGTATTGCGAATATATGTTAGAGGTAGATTGACTATTAACGGGTCAATTGATCAAACATCTCAAGGTGGCGCTGGTGGTGCTGGTGGTACACCTTCAACATACCAGGGTAATCAAGATTGGAATGGTAATGCTACAAATCCTGGCGCTGGAGATACCGGTGGACTATCTCAATCATCACTTTCTAGTGGTAATGGTGCAGTTTTAAGTAACGTATCGGATGGTGGTGCAGGTACTCCAGGGACCTCACAAGTTCCAGATGCGACCGGCGCAATTCCAGTATATATAAGTGAATTAAACTTACTACAGACTAGTGGTACTTTTGCTGGTTTTGCTACACCGTATTCCGGTGGTGGCCCTGGTGGTGGAGCCGGAGGATGTGTTTCGTTTGATAGAGGTGGATTTGGTGGAACTGGTGGAACTGGTGGAGGTATTATATTTGTATCAGCTAAAAGTACAGTTGGTTCAGGTACAGTGACTGCTGCTGGTGGCGATGGTGTCACACCGAATCCTGCTGCTGGTGGCGGAGCTGGTGGCGGATGCGGTGGTAATGGTGGTCTTATAATTCTATATTCTAGATATATAGATCCTAGTATTACGTTTGATGCATCTGGAGGTGCTGGAGGTGCTGGTGGTATTAGTACAGGCGGCAATGGAACTGGTGGTACTGGTGATAACGGTTTAGATGGTGTGGTTATTAAGGATGAGTGGAAGCGAACATAAAGCAAGTATATGGTATGATTATATGATTGAGTATAATCTACCAATTTTACTTTCTATATTTGATTATGAGTGGTTGCATCCAGATCAAATTGAATCATCATATGCACTCGATAATACTCATTGGGATGATCGTACTGATAATAAGTATTTACAAAAGTATATAAATGATAGACAAGTACTAGCTTATGATATACTTAAAAACGGTATGTATTTTCCATTCATGATAGTTAAAGAGGATATGAGAATACGAGAGGGGTGTCATAGGATTGCATCGTTACACACAATAACAATACCATTACATCGTACATTTTTGACTCTTAGACCTGAAAATAAATATTACTCACAGGCCGATGATGACTATATTGATGTTTTATTTAAAACAACACCTGAGGTTATTTCACACTATAATTTAGATAGTACTGATGGAATAACTATAAATGTAAATAGTAAGTTAGAGCTAATTAAATTATGGAATATTACAGCAACACAAGTATCAAATATGCTGTTTGAAAATAATATTAAGCAGAGTCGTGTTGTTAATGATCATGCATATTTTAACGAATGGTATAATATAACTTAGAGGGAAACACTTATATATAATGTATAACCTCGTAAAACATATATATAATAAGGAGGCTTTCAAATAACAATTGGAATTTTTATACCAGGAAGACTGGATAGCGAACGTTGCCCAGGTAAATTACTTAGAGATATTCACGGAACTAGTCTGTGGGAAATTGCTTGTAAAAAGTTAGATATTATTGGTAATACATATAATGTATTTACACTAGCATATGAGCAAGAACTAATAGATATAGCGTCCAAATATACTAATATAAATATAATTCAGCGCGATGCTGAAACAGCTTATGCAGATGGGCCATCGAAATTTGTTTTTAAAAATATTAGTGATACTAATTGTACACACTTAATGCTTTTAAACCCATGCTTTGCATTTTTATCTGTAGATACAATAATTAATTGTCTACAAGACTTTGAGACTAGTACTGCGGATTATGCTACAAGTGTTAAGCCGTTTTCTAATTATCTATTTGACGTTGTAGGAAATCCTATAACACATATTGATTATACAGATATAAATACAAAAGCTATTCCACCTATGTATCAAATGGCGCACTGCTTCCATATATTCAATGTAGATGAATTTTTATCTACAGGTAATATGTTGAAACCAGGACATAATCTATATGAGATTTCTGAGATAGAAGCTATAGATGTAGATACTGAAGATGAATTTAATATTGTAAAGGAGCTATATTATGTTTATAGCTGAAGTTGGAATTAATCATAATGGTAGTATAGATACAGTATTTGATATAGTGTCGGCTGCAGCTGAAGCTGGTGCTGATGTAGTTAAGTTTCAAAAGCGATCTCCAGATATATGTGTACCAGAATATCAAAAACAAATCCAAAGAAAAACTCCTTGGGGCACTATGTCTTATATAGATTATAAACATAGAATAGAGTTTTCTAAATATGAATATGATTATATAGATGAGTTAGCATCTCAGTATGATATAAAATGGACAGCAAGTGTATTTGATATAGAGTCATTAGAATTTATTATGAATTATAATGTACCATTTATAAAAGTTGCAAGCTCTAGTATTACTAATACAGCTCTCTTAGAAGAGATTACTAACTATACAGTTCCTGTTGTTATGTCTACTGGTATGAGTACAATTGGTGAGATTCAATCTGCTGTCGATATTTTAGAAGATAATATTCAGTGTATTATGCATTGTACTTCTAGTTATCCGACGTATGACAATGATATAAATCTTAACTGTATATTAACACTTAAACAAAGATTCCCTGATTACGATATAGGTTATTCAGGACATGAGATAGGTATAATGCCAACTATTATTGCTGCAACTAAGGGTGCAACTTGGTTTGAAAGGCATGTTACATGTGATAAACGTATGTGGGGGACTGATCAATCGATGAGTCTTGAACCGAATGAGCTATATACTTTGATTGAGACGTTAAATAATATTCCTGCATGGGAAGGTTCTGATGATATTCAGATCCTTGAGTGTGAACTCGAAAGTAGGAAGAAGTTAAGAGTATAGATTATAAATAATTAAAAACGGTAAAACGATGCAATTTAATAAAAAAGGATGGTCACCAAATGAGATTATTGAGACCGCAGAACTTAATAGAATAGAGGATGGTATTGAATTTGCTATCCAAAACTCTACACAAGAAATTTGTAGTAATACGCGATCACCTACAGTAACTGATGATGAGGATTCAGGTTTCGAAATAGGTACATTATGGTTAGATACGGTTAACGATGACGTATGGTATTGTTTAGATACCGGTATAGGAAACGCTATATGGATAAGAATTAATTCAGAGTTTACAACAACTACAAGTGGCACTGGCGCAGATCTTATAAAAAGTACTAGTGAAGCTGCATTAGAATTACGATCATTATCTGCTGGATCACCTGCTATTCTTGTGAGACAAGATGCAGATACAATTACACTTGATATTGTTGAAGCTAGCTTTGAACATGCTGCTCTAAGCGGGTCAGGTATTAATGCACATAGTGAAATTGATGCGCATATTTCTAACAATACTATTCATTTAACTGATGATGAGAAAGCTGCAATTGATGGTTCCAATAGTCCTAGTGCTGTAAATCCTGTAGCGACACTTAATGATTTAGATGTACTCGAAGATAAATATACAACCGGTTTAGATAATACTACAAACTATGTTGATACGGCTAGTGCATTACTTGTCGATGGTGTATCAGTTAAAACATATGATGATATAGTTAGTGACGCTAGTTCAGATTTAACTAACCATGCATCTAATACTATTGCACACCATGATAATAGTAATGATCCAACCTCTGCTGAGAAAGCTGCATTGGTAGGTTCTGCTGGCTTTCCTAGTATAACAAATGTTTTCGTAACCGATGAGGATACTAGGCTATCTGCAGTCACACCTATTAAAGATGGTATACTATCTAAATTAGATAAAAGTAAACTGGATAGTATAGAACCTAATGCTACTGGAGATCAAACTGGCGGCGAGATAGTATCAGCTATTAATTTAGATTCATCTAAAATTAATGATGCTAATATAGCAGACTCTATTGCTAGACAGTCTTATGTAACTTCACAGATAAGTATACATGATGCTATTACTGATGCACACCATCCTCATACTAATAAGACTGAAATTGATAAAGTTACTATTGGTGACCATGACATATCAACTTCTAATCCACATAATACAACTATTTCTAATTTAAATGATACAGCTATACAAAACATAACTGATACAAATGTTCTTCGTGTAAGTGGTAGTAGTTGGATAAATACTAATTTATTATTTAGTGATATCGATGGAGATGTAACAGAGGCTATGCTTGAAACTAGTGTAGTTCAAAAGCTAAATAATAGTATTCCTAATAATATTGGCACATCACAAGCACCTTTAGTGACAGACGATGCGAATGCTGGATGGGAAGTAGGGTCACTTTGGGTTGATACAACTAATGATGAAGCATATCGATGTGTAGATGCTACAGTCGGTGCTGCTATATGGGTTCATGCTACATTAGGTTTAGATGAGTTCCACAACTTAGCCTTTACTGGTAGTTGGAATGACATGATCGATAAACCTACACTAGGAGAAACTACAACTGCATCTAATGTAGGTACAAGTGGTCTCGGTGTATTCGCACGTAAAACTGGAACAGATCTTAAGTTTAAAAATATTGCATCCAGTGTATCTGAACTTACAGTGACTGCAGATATAGATAATATACTAATAACACCAATAGTTGGAACTACAGCTAATACACTAGCAGCCGGTGATGATACCCGCTTTACGAATGCTAGATTACCACTAGCACATGCTGGATCACATATATCTGGATCTGATATATTACCAAATGCTACAATTACTATTGCTGGATTAATGTCTAATACCGATAAATCAAAACTTGATGGTATAGATATTGGTGCAACGAATGATCAGACTGCCGACGAAATAGTATCAAGTATTAATTCTAGTGCTACAATATCAATATCTGAGAGTAAGATTGATAGCGATATTGCAAGAGATGCTGAAGTAACCTCAGCTATAGCAACACATGGTGCGTTATCAACAACACACGGTGTTACAGGCAATATACTTGGATCAGAAAAACTTGGCGTATTGAATGGTATAGCAACTTTAGATGGATCAGCTAAGATTCCAATTTTACAAATACCATTTGGAATAGATGTAGATACATTAGATGGTAAACATTATAGTGATATAGTTGCAGATATAAATACACATGCACTATTAACAACAAGCCATGGTGTTACTGGTAATATACTTGGATCTGAAGATTTAGGTGTAGCTAATGGTATTGCTACTTTAGGTGCTGACTCAAAAATTACACCTTCGCAACTACCAAGTTCAATAAGCGATGCTGATACTGTAGATGGACTACATGCATCGGCGTTCGCATCCACATCACATGCATCTGAACACTTAGTTAGTGGTAGTGATGAGATAGGATTAGCTACGAATTTAATCGAAGGATTAATGTCTAGTGCAGATAAAACAAAATTAGATAGTATTGCAGATAATGCTACTATAGATCAGAGTGCAATTGAAATAGTAGCGCTTATTAATTCAAGTTCTTCTGTTATAGATAGCGATAATCTTGACCTAGCTCAGCTTTCTACGCATGAATCAAATATGACTGCGCACCATAGCAATATTAATGATCCTACCGTATTTCAGAAGCAAGCATTAGCAGGTACTGAAGGGACGCCATCAGATACAAATAGATATGTAACTGATGATGATACTAGACTTACGTTGGTAACTATCTCTAAAGATGGTTTAATGAGTTTTACGGATAAGCAAAAACTTATTGGTATTGATACAAATGCGAGTGACGATCAGACTGCTGATGAGATTATAACTTCTGTTAATGGTACAGGAACTATACGTATTCATGAATCTAGACTAGATACAGGATTAGTTAGAGATGCTGCGTGGTCATCTCATATTGCTAGTGCAACAGGACATCACACTAATATTAATGATCCGACTGCTGATCAGAAGAGTGCACTTACCGGTACATCTGGAACTCCTGATGTACTTAATAAATATGTTACTAATAGTGACAGTCGTCTTACTAATGCAAGAACGCCGACTACACATACACATGTTGAAACTGACATCATAGACTTTGGTAGTTATGAGCCAATATTTACTAAAAATACTGCGTTTAATAAAGACTTCGGTGAACTTGTAGGAACTGTCTGTCAAGGTAATGATAGTAGATTAAGTAATGCTAGGACACCAACTGCACACAACCATACTGAATCTGATATAAGCGATTTTGGATCGTATATACCTACATCAGAGAAAGCCGTCGCAAATGGTGTAGCATCTCTAGATTCTGATAGTAAAATACCTGCTAGTCAGTTACCAGCACTTGCAATTACAAATACGTTTGAAGTTGCTAATGAAGCTGCTATGTTAGCACTTACAGCAGATATCGGCGATGTAGCAATCAGAAGTGATGAAAATAAATCATATATTCTAGCAGTAGAACCAGCTAGTATATTAGCTAATTGGAAGTTACTAAAAACACCAACTGACTCGGTACTGTCTGTTGATGGTAGAGTTGGAGCTGTATCTTTATCTGATTTATATGAAGCTTCATTTACTAAGAACACCGCATTTAATAAAGATTTCGGAACTTTAGTTGATACTGTATGTGAAGGTAATGATAGTAGATTTACCGATGCTAGTAATCATATAGCAAACACATCTAATCCACATAGTGTTACTGCCGCACAAGTTAGTGCAGTTCCACTTGCAGGTGGGACGATGACAGGCGATCTGATTATGGGTGGCAATATTGTTCAGTTCTTTAACTCAGGTGCATATATATCTGGTGCGTCTGACTACCTATCAGTTGTTGGTAACTCAGGAATACTTGCAAAGGTAGCTGGAGTAAATAAACTGGTTATAACTAGTGCAGAGATAAGTGCAAGAGCAAACCTTAGTATGTTTAGTACATATAAGATAGTTAATCTTGTAGATCCAACGGCTGATCAAGATGCTGCTACCAAAAAGTATGTTGATGATAACGCAGGTGGATCACCATTAGTTAGTTCAAAAACTACAGCGTATACTGCGACTGCCGCTTCAGAAATCATTTTATGTGATGCTAGTACTGCTGCATTTACTATAACACTTCCAGCAGCAACTGGCAATTCAGGTTTAATACATCGTATTAAAAAGACTGATAGTAGTACTAATGCGATTACAATAGATGGAAACGGCGCAGAAACAATTGATGGTGTAGCAACACGAGCAATTAATATACAATGGGAGACATTAACAATTGTATGTGATGGTACAGGATGGTACATATTATGACTTATATACCAGATAATAATTATGGAAATGGATCAGATGGAGATGTAACAATCTCTGCTGATACAGATTTAGCAGGTGTACGAAAGCAATATAATAACCTAACTATTGATACAGGATATAAACTTTACGATAGTACTGGTGTACTTAGTATTCGTGTAAAAGAAGTATTAATATTAAATGGAGATATAGATCAATCTGAGCAGGGTGCACTTGGTGGTGATGGTGCAAATCCGCCTACATATAAATGTAATGCGGATTATAATTCTAATTGGGTTTCCGCAACACCTGGTGGTATTGGTATATATTCTAGCGCATCTTTAACTGGTGGTATTGGTGGTCAGTATTCATATGATACGAATGGTCAACGACAGCCGCCATCAGCTGGTGCAACTCCTACTGATAGTACAGATTTAGGATCAATACTAGCTGAACTTGACTTTGATCAACTAACAACATTTGTAGCTGGTACATATCCATTTGGTGGTGGAGGTGGAGCTGGAGGATCTGGTGCATGTTATTCTGGTCGTGGTGGATTTGGCGGCAACGGTGGTGCTGGAGGTGGTGTTATAGTTCTTGCAGCTAAACGTATAGCTGGATCTGGAAGTATATTAGCTAAAGGCGGCAATGGTACAAATGGTACTAATGCATATTCACCTGCAGGAGATGGTGGTGGAGGAGCTGGTGGAATGGGTGGTCTTATAAAATATAAAACGAAAGATCTTGATCCATCTGTGACTGTTAGTGCTGCTGGTGGTACAGGAGGATCTCCTGGTGCTGGTACAGGTTATAATGGTGCTGCAGGTGCTAGTGGACTTACAGGAATAGTGATAAGTAATGTTGGATGAACCATTCCCAATATATGAGGAAATGATTGAATTTAATCTTCCTCAACTCTTATCTATTATACCACATAAGTGGATGACTGTTGATGAACTACATACAGTCGGTGCAAATTGGAATTTAAAAAATCCATATGTTATTGAGTATAAAAATAACGCCGCAGATCTTGGTAGACTAATTGAACGAGAAGGTACATTTTGGCCACTAACTGCTGACGTAGAATCGTTAGGTGTTAGAGAAGGTTGTCATAGAGTTATAGGTTTACAAGAGATAGATAGTAAGAAACCATTTCTAGTTCTTTTACCAGAACTTAAATATTATGAGCAATCTGCTGAAGGTGTTGCTAATATTTATTTAAAAGTTAGTCAAGAACAACTAGATATATGGGGTCACTTTAATTTAGTAGAAGATAATATTGCGTTTGTAGAATCTCTTAGTCAGGCAATGCATATTTTTAATTGGCATGCTGGTCAGTTATCTAAATATTTTTATACTAATCCACCAAAACCTCATCCTGCTATGAATGATCAAAAGTATTTTGAGGAGTGGTATGCCAAAAAGAAGAATGAATTATATAGAGTCTGACGAACATCTATATGATTCATATAACATATACATTAATAATATAAGATATTTTGCTAATCTATTTAATTATAAGTTTATACATCCACTTGAATTAAATGATAGAAATATTGACAATTGGACTGACGGAAATCCATATCTATTGAGTCTCGAATCAAAGCAAGATCTTGGATATGATGTACTAGAAAATGGTATGCATTTTCCTTTTATTATAGATTCCGATAAATATGTACTTGAAGGTAGACACAGGATAGCTGCGCTCAAAAGTATCCAGCTTCCAGATGATTTGAAATTATTATGTCTAGAAATTGATGCTAGACATTTCGAACAGGAACATGAAGTTGGCCCACATTGGGATATAGCTAAGTGTCTACAATTTCCACTTGAGCAGTTACTTAAAAAGAAAACTAACGATGAACTTAAGCTTGGATTTCAATCAGGTGAATTTAGAAATACTAATAACTTTAAATTTGTAGATATATATACAGCTGATCAGTCGTTATACTGTGATTATTTAGTTCAGTTTGGGTGTTGGTTTGCACCATATATTTATAGTTACAATTTAAAAAATACTAAAAAGTTTAAGGGATGGATAGGTATATCTGATAAACAGTACTTTACATCATGGTTATAGTCGCAAGCTTTATATAGAGGTAGCTACATATATTAACATGAGTAATTACTAAGGTGATATAATTTTTAATAATATAAGATTAGTTGAGATTGAAATTCATAGTATGTGCAACAGACTTTGTGATTGGTGTCCTAATAAGAATATCGATCGTACTATGTTTAAAACATTAGATGAACAAATATACCTTGAAGTTCTGCATGAACTTGGTAATAATAATTTTACTGGTACAATTACATATTCTAGATATAATGAACCTATGGTAGATTTAGATCTACTTAGATTAAGAACTGCGCAGGCAAAGGAGCTGCTCCCATATGTTAAGCTTGTTACAAATACTAACGGTGACTATCTATCTCCAGGTTGTTTAGATAATTTGCAGATAGATGAACTAAGTATCATGGATTATGATTGTTGTGGATCAGCTTACTGTGTAGATAAACTTAAATTAATTGGTGCTGATATTATTGGTATAAGTGATAAGTATATTTTTGCAGAATATAATAATATGTTAATTACATATTTTATAAATTGGCCAATGAATACTGAGTTAATTGATAGAGGTGGTATATTAGAAATCGAAGATAATATACGTACAACCTGTTGTAGAGAGCCGCATAGATTTATAGGTATTGATTATACTGGCGATGTAGTTCCATGTTGTAATATTCGAGGAGATCACCCTAAACATAAGGGATATATTTTAGGAAATTTACACGATAATATATTGACACATATATTTACTGGTAAAGATGCAGAATATTTTAGGCGTGCAACAATAGATATCGAATCACATATTCTACCGGAACCTTGTAGATATTGTCACAAAGAAGCTGGTAGATACACAAGAGATAATCCTGGATTGATATAGAATGAAATTCGTTATAGATGTGGATGATACTATATGTACTCATCCTATTATGGATATTTTTGACTACTCAAATGCAGAACCTATTAGTGAGAATATTAATAAGGTTAATGCATTATATGATGCTGGACATACAGTTTGGTTCTTTACCGCAAGAGGCACTGAGACAGGAATCGATTGGCGAGATGTAACAGAGGATCAGTTAGATAAATGGAATGTTAAATATCATAAACTATTATTTGGTAAACCTTCGGCCGATGTATATATAGATGATAAAGCATTAAACGTTAATGATTGGGTGTAAGTACTATGAAAAACGAAACTAAAATAAAAATAATTATATCACTAGAAAAAATATTAAAGGAACTTAAACTTAAATATTTACCTAAACCTAAATTTACTAGTGATATAGAATATAAAGAACTTAGCAAATTACTTAAATCAAATTCACGATATGCACCGTTAGTTCTAGATAGAAATTATAAAATATTAACACAAGAATCTTTAGCTGAGTTTCTTAGATTAAATGATATATCTGAAGAGACATATATAAAAGAAGAAAATGATTGTGATAACTTTGCATTTAAAACTTGGCTTGCAATTAGAGAATGGGCTACGCAAGCATCTGTTGGTGTAGTTATAGGCGATAACCCTAAAGAAGGAAAGCATGCTTGGAATATATTAATCGTAGATACAGATGGTACATTAGAACTAATATCTATAGAACCACAAACAGATATGTTTTCTGATTTCTCTGATAAGAAGATTGATAGAGTGATTCTATGATTATCTATGAAGATACACGAGAACAAAAAGGATTCTCATTAACAGAAACCTGGAAAGATGTAGAAGTAAAAAGTACTACGTTGAAAACTGGTGACTATATGATAGAGGGTTTAGATAACTCTCCTATCATTGAACGTAAAGCAATAGGCGATTGGATCAACTGTTGCGGAAAAGAAAAAGCACGATTCTTAAGAGAGTGTATAAGATTAAAAGAATATGCAGGTGAAACCTATCTTATAATAGAAGGTGGAATACCTGAAATGGCCAGACATCTAAAAAGAGTTAGGTCACGAATGCATATAAATTATATTACACATATGCTTAAAGAAGTACATGAAGATTATGGAATTAATGTAGTTATGTGTTCTGATAGAGAACATGCAGCTGAACTAGCATTATATATACTTAGAAATGCTAAGTAATATTATTTGAATTGATACTGAAGCAGCTTTCTTTGTAAAGATTAATATATAATTACTTAATAATTATATATAGTCTATACATTAAAATTTCATGACTACGTCTATGGGTATTTGTTTTGTACCTATGAACGAGTCATGATTGCAATCTGTCTCTAATATAGTATATGTCATTACCTCTATATAAACCTTTCGATCGGAAATAATACTAAACCGAAACCTTTATATACTATGAATGATCTCACAAAACATATATATAATGAGCATAAATATCAGCTAATAATATACATTTACAAATACGAACAGTATAATCCACATAATATGGAGCCGGTAGATTAATATGGTATACACAAAGAAAACATGGAAAAATGAAAACGATCCTACACTGGTCCCTGGCGTTGACCCAGCATTAGAAGCTGATGAGCTTAATAGAATTGAACAGGGCATAGATGACGCTCATGCGCATATTGTAGATGCCGATGAGCATATAACAGCTGCCGAACGCACAAAGATTGCTGGTATTGAAGCTAATGCTACTGGAGATCAAACTGGTGCAGAAATTAAAACTGCGTATGAGTTAGAAGCAAATACAAACGCATATACAGATGCAGAGAAAGCAAAGCTTGCAACAGTAGCATCTGGAGCAACCGATGATCAAACCGGAGCTGAGATAAAAGTTTTGTATGAAGCTGAGGCTGATACAAATGCATATACTGATGCTGAAAAGTCTAAATTAGCTGGAGTACAATCAGGTGCAACTGACGACCAAACTGGAGCAGAAATTAAAATAGCTTATGAAGCTGAACTTAATACAAATGCATATACAGATGCCGAGAAGGCAAAGTTAGCAGCTCTAGATTCTGGCGCAACTGATGATCAAACTGCTAGCGAAATTGTCGGACTTATTAATGCAAGTGCAGAATTAATTGACGATAATAATATAGCTGCAACGATTGCTAGAGATTCTGAGGTTACTTCAGCTATTAGTTCACACGCATCTGATGTAGATGCACATCATTCTAATACTAACGATCCAACAGCTGACGAGAAGAGTGCGTTAGCAGGTACATCCGGAACTCCATCTGGGTTAAATAAGTTTGTGACTAATGATGACGCTAGATTAACTGATAACAGACCACCAGAAGAACATACACATACTGAAGTTGAGATTACAGATCTTGGTACATATATACCAGCTAGCGAGAAAGCTGCTGCTAATGGTATCGCATCTCTAGATGGTGATAGTAAAGTTCCTATATCACAACTACCGGCAATAGCAATCACAGATACATTTGAAGTTGGTACTGAACCAGCTATGCTTGCACTTAGTGTGCAAATTGGTGATATTGCTATACGAAGTGACTTAAATAAATCCTTTATATTAGCTGCTGCTCCAGCAACAGTTCTTGCAAATTGGAAAGAGTTAAAAACTCCAACTGATGCTGTTATTTCAGTTGACGGTAAAACAGGCGCAGTTAATCTTAGTGGAGATTATGAACCAATATTTTCTAAAAATAGTGGTTTCAATAAGAACTTCGGAACAACTACTGGGACCGTAGCACAAGGTAATGATTCTAGATTTACTGATGCTAGAGTGCCACTTGCACATACGCAAGCAGCTAGTACAATTACTGACTTTGATACTGAAGTAAGTAATAATACAGATGTCGCAGCCAATACTGCTGCAAGACATAGTAATACTAATGACCCTACTGCAGATCAAAAAGCAGCTATGGATGCAGCAGCATTACCATCTGGTACAAACGCATTTGCTACAATAGATGATTTATCAGGTGGTGTATCAGATCACGGTGCTCTTACTGGACTTGCAGACGATGATCATACACAGTATCTAAATGATGCTCGTGGTGACGCTAGGTATTTATATCGTGAAAATACAACTCCATTTACGCCAGACGCTGATTATGAACCTGCTACTAAGAAGTATGTAGATGACACAGCATTAGGTGCTGGTGCGGTTAGTAGTGTATTCGGTAGAGCAGGATCAGTAATTGCGGTTGCTGGTGATTATGATGCATCTGAAGTTACAAATGCATTTGATAAAACTGCAGATGATGCTGATGATATTGATACAACAGTTAGTATAAATAAGTTTACAACCGCTGGTGATATAGCAAAACTTGCTGGTATTGAAGCTAGTGCAGATGTGAATAATATATCAGATCTAAATGCTACTGATTTAACAGATGGTGGCGACACTACACTGCATATACACAATGCAGATCGTGCAAGATCTAATCATACTGGTACACAGGTAGCTGCTACAATAAGTGACTTTGCTACAGCTGTCTCTGCACATACTGATGTAAGTGCTAATACAACTAAGCTAGCGGGTATTGAAGCAGGAGCTACTGCTGACCAGACTAAAGCTGATATTGATGCGCTCGGTATCGATGCGGCTACATTAGATGGTATAGATTCTACTGACTTCATTAGAGCTAGCGTTAACTCATTGATTGCAAACAGTGTACAACTGCAGTTTGGCAGCGCTGATAATAAGATAACAGGATTTGACTTTGGACCAGGATTAGGTTCACTTGACTTCTATGGGCAAGATGCATTGACGTATTACGTTGGCGGATCTATTGTCGCAGGTTACTTAGACGGTTACTGGCAATTTAATGATGATATACTTCCTGCTACACCATTCGACCAAAGTCTTGGTGCAGTAGCTAAGAAGTGGGCAAACGTTTACGCTGAGAATGGTATCTTTGGAACAAGTCTAAATGTCGGTGGAAATGCTGTACTTAGTACTGCTAATATCGATTTAGATATGACCAATGAGGACGATACACAATGTCCAAGTAGTAATGCAGTTGCAAATTATGTAGACTCTGAGCTTGGTACTGTAACAGAGAATGCACTATACTATACTTCAAATGGTGAATTCCCAATAAGAGTAACAGAGAAACTTGTCCCAATCGCTGCAGATAAGCTACTTATCGAGGACAGTGCTGCGCTAGGTGCTAAGAAATATATTGAGATAGGCAACCTTCCTGGCGGAGGCGGTGCAGGTGATATGCTTGCTGCTACATATGATCCAACAACTGTCGCAGGTGATGCTTTCGATATGGATAATATGGTTGCAGGTACAACTAATAAGTTATTTACAGCGACTGATGAAACTAAACTAGACGCAATCGAAGCTAGTGCGGATGTAACTGATGCAACTAATGTTGCTGCAGCAGGTGCATTAATGACTACTGGCGGATCAATGTCTGGTGATATTAATGCAGTCAACAATGATGTATTAGCTATCAAGACAGCTACATTCAATGCAGTATATGACAATGGTAGCCCTGGAGCAACACCAACGATTGATTGGAATAATGGACAGCGCCAGAAGATTACTCTGACCGCAAACTCTGTAGTTTCATTTACAGCATTCGGTAGTGGGATTGGAAGTGTTATACTTGAAGTTATACAGGACGCAACTGGCGGACGTACAGTTACATGGCCAGTATCAGTTGATTGGTTAACAGGAACTCCATCATTAGATGAGACTGCGAATGCTTCAACAATTATATCATTCTATTATGATGGAACAACATATTGGGGAGCAGCTCCAACAGTTAATGCTGGAAGTACAGTTGATTCTGTATTCGGCAGAACTGGTGATGTAGTTGCTGCTATAAATGATTATACATGGGCACAAGTAGATAAGACTATATCTGACATTGCAGACATCACAACTAAGAGTCATACAAGTCTTACTGATATTGGTACGAATACACATGCGCAGATTGATACACACATTACAAACTTTGATACTAATGTGTCAGCAAATACAGATGTAGCTGCCAATACAACTAAGTTAGCAGGTATTGAAACTGCTGCGACTGCAGATCAGACAGGTGCTGAGATTAAGACTGCTTATGAAGCTGAACTTGATACAAACGCTTTCACTGATGCATTGCAGACTAAACTCAATGGAGTAGAAGCTCTTGCTGATGTGACAGATGCAACTAACGTAGCCGCTGCTGGTGCTCTTATGGCGTCTGGCGGAACGATGACTGGGGATATTGACTTAGCATTGCAATCAATATTATTAGATAATGCTAACTTCCCTAACTGCGAGTTAGTTGCAGATGGAGGATATTCATATCTAAAAGGACATCACGCTGCAGCACTACAGGTACAAGGTGTTAATAAATTCGCAGTCAGCTCAAGTGTTGCAACTATGTATGTTGCGCTTAATATGTTTGGTAGCCGTATATACGATGCTGGAACAGTAACATTTAATGCTGAATATGATAACTTAACATCTGGTACAGCAAAACTTATAGACTGGAATAATGGGCAGAAGCAGAAACTTACATTATCAGACAACTGCACAATAACTATAACAAACTTTACAGATGGTATAGGAAACGTTACATTAAAACTTATCCAAGACGTAACAGGCGGTCGCACAGTAACATGGCCAGCTACAGTTAAATGGGAAGGTGGAGTTGCACCAACACTTACAGCTACAGCAAATGCTGTTGATATAGTATCATTCTATTTCGACGGTACAAATTATTATGGAACAATAGGACTAGACTTTCAGTAATTAATGAGGAACTTATATGACAACTAAAATAGAACTTGAGGCAGCAGTTGTAGCTGCAAAGGAAGCATTAACAGCTATTATAGATGAGCAACTGGTGGCATATCCACCAAGCTCACCTGAACTTTGGAACTTACTTACATTTGAAGAGCAGTGGGCAGAAATGAGTAAGAAGTCCCAGGCTGAAGCTGCTATAGCTCAGGCTGAGAAATTGCTATCCGCGTTTATTGTTGAGGAAGAGAAGCAGGAGATACTTAAAGCCGAATGGGAAGAGATGCGTAGAAATACAGTAGAAGGATTCGATATGGAATTGAAACCAATGGTTGACATGAAACTTAGTGAGCTAACCGTCGGTACACAAATCGATAGCGCCGCTCTTATTCAGATATATAAAGATGTACTGACAAGCATGGAATCAGGTGTATAATATGGTTAAGTCGCCGTGGAAGACTACTCATTTTAAGCATGAGCTAACTTTGGCACCGTTTATTTATGACACACCAGATCCGGCGACTGCTTTAGAAACTACGCAGACCGGAACTCCTATATATTCTGTAACTATAGGAACAGATATACAAAGACCTACATTTGACCAACCTGTGTATAACTATGAGTTAGAAGCTGTTCTTTTAGTAGGTGTACATAACCCAGATACTGTTACCCGTAGCTACGGATGGTCTATGGATATCAATGAAACCGAAGTTAATGCTGGTGGAACAACAACTGTTAATGCTGGTAACTATGAAACCACACAATTTAAATTTGTAGATTTAGATGATGGTGATGTTTTAAAATGTCATGTATGGGATGTAGATTCTGCAGGTTTAGTCATGTACGGTAATGCCGCGCAGACAACACCTAATCGTATCCTCTACAACAAAGAGGGTATCGCTCTCAATATGGAGTTTAAAGATATTGATTATGCATCTTCTATTAAAGATATCCCAGGATGGCTTACATCATTGAGCGGAAGATTCCATTGTATGCGATCTGGCGATACAAATTTAGCATATGACGGTAATGATGCATTATACTCACCTAAGATGTGGGATTTTAAAGACGGTGAGTGGACATGGGAGAACTATTATTCGTATTATAACGGTAGAAATAATAGTATATCAGTTCGCGAAACCAGCGGATTATTTATACCATACGCTGATTATGGCGATTTACCATTTACAGTTGAGTATGATATGATAGATTCATCAATACCATTAACTGCGGTATCTACACAAAAAGAACATGTATATAATAATGACGATGTGTTGTTAGAGGAAGCTGTGACTAATGTTGCATTACCGACATCTAAACCGGGGACGCCACAAGTATCTTATACAGTTGATTCAGCAGATTATCCATCATATACACCGCCTTTAGATTCGATAACGCCTATTGTAAAATTATATGCTGGTATAGATAATACATTAAATGAGTCTGTAACTATTCAATGCGATGTACATGTAGATGGTCAATTAGAAGATAGTGGGTCAATATCTACATCTAATCGTTATATTACAGCAGGATGTAATGTATTGGATCCTGGAGATGGTATAGATGTTGAGATTTATGTTTGGACAGATACTGGTACACCTACATATGTTACACGAGGCATTGGTATTGTGCCTAGTAGATGTAGACCTGTTACAAACGAATATATTTATGATGTTGAATTAACAGGTATGGTCGGTTCCCCAGCGTTCGCAGGTATTGGATACGTAGCTACTAGTTATGCGAGATACTATCAGTGGAGATTATCTGGTATGGATGGACATTGGAGAAATACTAGCGCTGACGTTATATTCCATAGTACATATTTAGGAGATACAGACTGGTTAATACGCCAATATTATGGCGATAAAGATGGCGCTAGTCCTGATGCGTGGGTACAAGCATCAAGTGGGTATTATATTCCATACTGTAGAGGTACATATGTGCCAGGTAATATTAAATATAAAATTTTAGAAGTTAATAAAGGAGATTAAGTTATGACAAATATTGGAGCAGTTGTTTCAGACACAGAGAGCGTTGCTACTACAGCGGCTATGACAATACAGCCACCTTCAGGTGAAGAGTGGCAGATAAATAATATTTATCATGAAGCGGAAGTTGAATTAAAGATTGTAAATGCAGCAAATGAAGTTATATTTGAGACTAGCGGAACACAAGGCGGCTGGCTTAAATACGCATTCAATCTTACTAATACACAATATTTAAAAGTATATAATACTAACGCGGCTTCAAAACTTATTGCATACGACGGACGCAGAACAGCATAAGGAGGTCTAAATGACTCAGCAAATGTTCTTTGATACATTCGGAGAACTATATATTGATGGTATTGGATTAGATACCACATATAAACCTATGGAATATGAAGGTGTTGTATCTAGCGGAGCATTTGCAATACCTATAGTTACAGACTATACAGCGTGGGAATATCGTAATAGATTGACTATAGCTACCGATGTTACTGAACGTGTAGTCACTATTCCAATATCATATGACAGTAATATGAATACTGATTTTAGTGATATAAGGTTCTCTACACTTAATGGTGTAAATATTCCATATTACTTAGTTGGTAAAACAGATAGCACTATGGCTATATTTAAGATATGGGCGTCAGCTAACGATGTAATGATTTATATATATTATGGTAATTCATATGCGGTAAGTGAAAGTAGTTTACTTAATACTCAGTTAGATAAACCGTTGTTACACCTAACGTTTGATGACTCTTCGATTGTTGACGAATCTGGGAATGATATTACATTATCACAAACGAATACAACAACTGCTACAGATAGGTTCGGGTACAGTAATAATGCAAGAGGATTCAATGATGCCATTGCCAATAGAATCACTGTATCGGATAGTAGAGTAAAGGGTCTATCTGAATTTACATATTCAACACATATAAATTATGCAACTGATGCTGTAAACACATATGGTGGTATATGTCATTCTATAAATGGAAGTGCGAACGATGTATCAAACTCGCTTAGAGTCATAACAGCAACTGGGGCAGTTGAACTTAAAGCTGAAGGTACAGTAGTCGGTACATCTTCTGCAGGAGTTATCGTTGCAGGTACTGATCAATTCGTAGAAATTACATTTGACGGCACCACAACCAAGGTTTATATAGATGATGTTGAAGTTATATCAACAGCGGTGCCGGCTTGGACAAATGTTAACTCATCTATATATATAGGTATGGGATCTAGTGGATCATCTACAGATTTCAAAGGAAACCTAGATGAGTTTAGAATATATAATTATGTAACTCGACACACAGAAAATACATTCTCATTTGCAGATGATTTTAATCGTGCAGATAGTACCGACCTCGGCGCTGATTGGTATGAAACATACTATGAAAATGCTATTGTATCAAACGTTCTCGATATGACAGATAACGCCGGGCATGGTGTAGTAACTACACGACAATTCTCTGGCGATAGAGCGATTGAGTATGAAATTCAATCTGGTCAAACAACTGACCTAAGACATAGAATTTATTTCGAATCAGATAATAACGCAGCTAATGGCGAATATATTAGATTCTCACTTGGCGGCAATTATATAAGAATGTATGATGGCGGCGCATGGACAGCTATTACTGCAGATGGCGGTACAGGAGAAACTCCGCTTGGAAATAGTTCTAAGTTAAAACTTGAAGTATTACCTACGCAGAATAAACTTAAGGTTTATATAAACGGTAATTATGCAGGTTACTTTAATTATACAGCTGCCGATGGTTCTGTAGGAGTTCTTACTGACAGCGCTGGAATTGATATGAATATTGATAACTTTAAAGTATATTCATATAATAAAACTATAAACGACTTTAATCCATACTTCAGCAACTACGTATGGAATCACATGCGTTACAACAAAGCTATTGATGTAACAGATGCACCGGCAATCGATGCTCAGTATGAGATTGATATTGCACACGCAACTGGTATGCAATCAAACTTTGGTGACGTGCGATTTGCCACTGATGATGGACTTGAGATTCAGTATTGGAGAGAAAGTTATGTATTAAATACATCCGCAAAGTACTGGATTAAAGCTCCGGCAGATACAAGTCGTATAAGAGTTTACTTTGGTAACTCGACTGCGCAGTATACTGGTGATGGTGAACTTGTGTTTGAGTTGTTTGATGAATTCTCTAGTGCAAGTGTGAATACTGATATATGGGAAGGTGATACGTCTGAAACTATATCTAATGGTATACTTACAATAGATTCAACAGCAGTCTCAGTAACATCTATACAAACAATATCTAAATTTGGAATTGGATACACTGTCACATGTAAAGCTGCGATGCTTAGTGCAGGTGGGAATGATTCAATGTTTGTTGGATTCAAAGATGCCGCTAATAATACCACTGTATATGCTACTCGGTATAATATAGGTGACTCACCATATACAACATTCGCATATAGGAATAGACTATCGGATGGTAGTATTACAAATGTAGGTTCTGGTTTAAGTAGAGATTCAAACACCCATATATTTATGTGTTCACGCAAAGATGTGAATAATACAATATTTTCCATAGATGGTGCTTACGGTGCAACAATAGGTACAAATGTTCCAAGTGATGATTTACCAGTAATCGTAGGTGTATGGAACTCGACATCTGATATGGATGTTGAATGGATACGAGTTTCTAAATACTTAGCAACCGACCCAACATTCACAATAAACCCAACTGCAAATACAATCGGCTACTGCTTATATGATTGGACACAGTTCGAACATCAGAGTACAATCATAGTGGAAAATATTCCAGATGCACATACTCCAACACAGCTTACTTTCACAAAAGCTGACTATACAGTTGAAATGGATCTGTCAGATATAAGATTCTGTGATACTGAAGGTAATTACTTACCATATTGGATTGAGGAAGATGCAGCTACTGTGACTGTATGGACGATAACTCCTGCGGCCGCGACCAGATTCTTTATGCGGTATGGGAATAGTGGTGCTAGTGATGAAAGCAACGGATACAGTATATTTGAATTCTTCAACAACGGAAGTTCATTAGATGGTTTTACTATTGAAGATGGCACTCCAACAGCATCGGCTGGTATAATTACATTATCAGATGTATTTCCAGATCCACAGATACTTACAAGTGATAAGTTATTTGGTCCTGGTTATGTATTAGAAGGATATATACAAGCGAATATACAGCGCCGAGCATTGTTTGGATTCTATGATTATTCAAATAACGACTGGCATGGTTCATTCTTTAGAACTGAATCTGGTAGCGTATGGACACCTGAGAGCGTTAGCGCAGATACTTGGTCGTATGGTTCTAATATACCAAACGCTGGCGAAGCATATGCTAGACAGCGCATCGAGTGGATAGATAATGCAACTGTAAATATGTATTATAACGATACATTGAATAATACATTCACTACAAATGTACCACAAGTAGATTGTCATATAGCTATGCGTGCTGATGCGTCGGCGGCTACATGTACAATTAACGCAGACTGGATACATCTTAGGAAATATGTAGCAATTGAGCCTGTATTGTATACTCTACCACAAGGCTACTCCCCAGACTACATAATACCGGACGCTACACTTGAAAATCATACAAAGCGTGTGACCGTAACAATATCTGACGCACATACAAGTAGATATCCAGTTAAGGAAACAATCACATACGACGCAGATATGAACTCAGACTTTAGTGATTTAGAGTTCCGTGATGCACTTGGTCGTAGATGTCCACATTGGATTGAGACATACACTGCTGATACAACGGCTACTGTGTGGATTTTAACGCCCGCGAATTTATCAGATATTTATATGTATTATGGTAATAGTGAGTATGTTAGTGTTAGTAATGGTTATCAAATATTTCCACTAGGTTTTGATGAGTTTAATGGTGATGCTGATAGCTCTCCAAGCGACATGTGGAGAAAGGTAGAATTACCTAGTACAACTCAAACTACACTGCTGGATGGAAATGGTAACGCTGTACTGACGCCAAATGACAATTATAGTAATAGTGTAATATTAGAGATGATACCTCCTATATATTTATCCGAAAATATATCTATAGAAGTAAAGGATAAAGCTTCAAATGGATACTATATAGATACGTTGATTGGTAGTGGTTCTATATCTGGTGAAGGTAATACTAATAATTACTGGCATCCAGAGTATGACAATGGTATTGGATTTGCATGTCAACTAGGTACAACCTCAGGGTATTTAAAGAGAACTAAACCATTGTGGAATGAGACAGTCGAATCTACTGACTTCGCACCGTATCCAAGTCTCGATACATTCTATAATCATCGATACGTAATAACCGCAGATAGACAGATGTGGTATCGAGATGAACTTCTGATACTCGATAATGACGATGGTGATTTAACATTACCAACTGGTGGCGTTCACTTAGGTATCGCACAAGGAGAATACTCAACTGGTCTTGGCGGAGTTAGAACAATTGATTGGATGGGTATTAGAGTATACGTATCAACAGAACCATCACTTTCATTAGCAGCAGAAATAGACAACCCATTATATGCCGCTCCAGGCGGAACAGGAAACTTAAACTTTGGATTTATAGCAACAAACTTTTAAACGAGGTAATTAAAATGACAGGTGTAACAAACGCAGATCTTTTATCTGCATTAGAAACTATGGGAGTTTATCTCCCAGATTTAGATGGAATCGACGCAAAGGTAGCTGCACTCATAGGTGCACTCGAACAAGTACAACTTCAGGTTAAGACTGAGAAGGATAAGAAAGAAGCGGCCGACTTAGCTGCTGCTAAAGAGAAGCAGAAGATTGCGGAAGTTGAAGATAAGATGATGCGTATTAAAATGAAGGCTGACGAACTTATAATGGCTGATGATACGTTAGCAGTTACAGATGCAATGCTTACAGCAACGCAGATACTTAAAGACGAAGAACTTACAGCGGAGATGATTTAAGATGGTTATTGGAGAAACTGTAGCGGCAATTAGCACTAGCGTTGCCGACCTTGCTACAATAGATATTCAGCCAGCGGCCGGCATCGAATGGATTGTGCAGAATATATATGCAGCAGGAAGTATTGAAGTATATTGGACCGACGGCACTAATAACTGCGGTGTTGCAGATCAGCTTACTGGGGCAGGATCGCTTACAAATATGACGCATAGAGTTACAAATGGATTCTACATTCAAGTGAAGAACGTAAGTGGCGGAGCAATCAATATCGGATATGCTGGCGTTATAACAAAGTGAGGTGCTAATTATGGCATCTCATGATTATAGAAAAGTTAGTGTACAAAAAGAATATACATATACGCGTGGTGTAATCGATGAAGAAGAATTCGGTACACCTGCAGATTTACCCATCGGCGCATATCCAGGTACACCTCAATATACTTTTACTATAACTGATAGTAATTTACCTATATTTGCAGGCGATGTACCATACGCATATAAAGCTGTAGGGTTTTTTGGCATCACTGTCGAAAATAATACTGGCGCAAGTGTTGATGTATTTGTTTCGTATGATATAAATGATGTTAATGTACATGCTAATTCACTTACAGTTCCAGACACTAATTATGGAAACATGAAAGGGTCTTGTTTCGATGTACAAGTTGGTGACCATATTGACGTATATGTATATGCTACTGCCGGAAGTATTAAACTATTGAACCAGTATGGATTTGTTTTACCATCATCAGTTATACCTGATCTTAGATGTGTAGATATTGAAATTAGTAATTTTTATCTTGATCCAGATGAACCAGATTTTACAATCGGAGCAGGCGCTGCTAACGAACAGGCGCAATATGGTAATAGATATGCATTTGGGGATGATTTGAAACTTGATGTATTATCTGCTGCTAATTTCACAATGACAGCAAGAGATTTCACAGAAGGTGATACAGGTATATATAAACTTGGTACTGGTGATTATGCATATCCTAATTTAGTGCAAGCTACTACTTCTACAGTAGCATGTCCTTATTATACTGGTAATAGTACACCACATACAGTTAGATGGAGAAAATTAAAATGAGTGAAATGTTAGATATATACGGCAACCCGATAATCAATCAGGTTGCCATCGATGGTTCAGTCGCACTGAATCTATACGATGTCACTACCTCCAGTGGCATCACTGCATTTCCAACTCCTACAAATTACCAAGCGTGGGAATATGCTACCAAGGTCAAAGTAGGTTCACCTGCTGAGATTGAAGCACAAGTGAAATTCACATTTACTAGACCTTCTGCAATGGCATCTGATGGTGCTGACATACGATTCTCAACTCTCGATAGAGTCAATGTTCCATACTTCTTGGAATCAATCGTTGGCGACCAAGTAACAGTTTGGTTAAAAGCGCCAGCTAATGACACTCGCTTGATTATGTACTATGGCAATTCAAGTGCAGTTAGTGAGAGTGATTTAAGCAAAGTAACTGATGCATTAGTACATATTGCTATCGATGGTGATATTACTGACGAGAGTGGTAATGCATACTCTGTATCTTCATCAGGTATAACATTAACCACAAATTCAGATGGTGATGCTGATAGCGCAGCTGCCATACCACAAGCATCATATATTGGACTATCAACAGATGATTCACTATCCAATAATGCATTTACTTATGCAATGAAGGCAACTCCAGAAGCGTTTACAGACTTGTACTCAGGTCTTATGATTGGGATTAACCAATCTGCTGCCCATAGTAGATTGCTACTGCATAGGGATTGGATGTACTTGAATTTGTACGATTCATCTGTATGGTTGGGACAGTCCTCTAATAACGCGATGACACTTGGCGTTGAATCTGAGATAGTAATTACATTCGATGGTACTACCACAAAACTTTATGTAGATGGAGTAGTTGAAGTTGAGTCTACATCTGCTGATTGGAGCAATGCTAATATTGCCACTAAGTTCGGAGTTGGATTTACAAACTCGACATATGGATACATAGGTGATATGGATGACATTCGTATTTACAATAGATGCCTCAGTGCAATTGAAGTTGAGAATTTATACTCATCCACACTATCACTAATGGTCGAAGACTTCAATCCATACTATCTCGGATACACTCACAATCATATGCAGTACAATAAAGCAGTGGACATTACTGATGCACCTGCTATTGATGCTCAGTATCCTATTGACATCACTTGGGTAAGTGGGATGCAGACAGACTTCGGTGACATTCGTATTGCTACTGACGATGGTGTAGATGTTCCACTGTGGAGAGAAAGTTACACGCTTGGTAGCACAGCTAAGTTTTGGATTAAAGTACCTGCTGATACTTCAAGGATAAGAGTCTACTATGGTAATTCATCTGCTAATTATGCAGGTGATGGTGAGCTGGTATTCGAGACATTTGATAACTTTGATGCGCAGACTTCAATTCTGACTGAAACTGATACAGGTGTAATATCATCATATGTAACTGGTAAAGACGGTGTTGGATATGGACTTGAACTCAGCGGTGGCATTGGATATCGTTCAATATTAACACAAGAAGAATACACTAGTGATATTGTTGTAGCGGTTGATATAAAACTACCATCACCATCTCTTATAGGATTATCAGGTGTAATGATTGGGTGGGAGAATTCTGGTAACACTGGTAGACAAGTAATTGCGGATTTCAGAGTGGATATAGATTCGCCTAACATTGAAACTAGAGTAGATTATGTTGTTAATAGCGGTGATGAAGGGTTAAAAACAACTTTTGCAGTTGACACTTGGTATAAAATCGAAGCATCTGTATCTGGTACATCATTGATAGGTAAATTATATGAGTCAAATGGTACACTAGTTACGTCAGTAACATCTGTTATAACTGAGGGAGTCAATGATGCTGGTGCAATCGGATTATGTAGATACCAAGATACTGTTTTTGATAACTTCCGAGTATCTAAATACTTATCAACCGACCCTACATTCACATGGAACCCACAAGGCTACACTATCGGATACTGTCTAAAGGATTGGTCACTATTTGAACATCAGGCAACTATCATAGTTGAGGACATCCCAGAGGTTCATACACCTACAAAGTTCACCTTCACGAAAGCAGACCACACTATCAATACAGACCTAAGTGACTTGAGATGCTGTGATGTTGATGGTAATTATCTGCCAGTATGGGTAGAGGAAAATGATACTACTGTCACTGCTTGGACGGTTGTACCTGCGAATGCTACTCGATTCTTTATGAGGTATGGGTATTCAGGTGCTACGAGTGAGAGCAATGGGCATAGTATATTCCACAGCATTGAAGCATTCGATGGGTCAGCTCTTTCTTCTATTTGGACAGAAGATGTAACTAGAGATTTGAATCACATTGTTGAAAATGGTTACATCCAAATAACAGATACCAGTTATGGTTCATCACTTAATTGGATATACAATAGAACCGATGATGGTTGCCAACATCAGGTCAATTGGGTATTGCCAAATAGATTTACACTTGAGTGGAAATCATACTTTGATGTTGAGGGAATGGCTAAGTTTGGAGTAGCATTAGTTGACAGTGCTGATAATCTTTTATCTGCTTTCATTAGTCAAGGGGATGCAAACAACTACACAAACCCAAAGATATCTGGATTCGTAGAAACAAACGATGGCTCATCGCAACCAGCAGCATATGGTGAATCATGTAGGTTCAAATACGTAGTAGATAACGGAGTTGTTTCATCCTATTATATGAGAGAAGGTGAAACAGATTGGACTTCATACATAACCGATGAACCAGCTACATTCGACAAAGTAGCAATAGCTGCATGTCAGTGGGACAGTCCGGCCAATGGTATGTTCGAAGTGGCTAGGATATACCACATATACGTTTTAGACGCAATTGAAATCGAACCAACACTCTACGTACTTCCAGAAGGTTACTCACCGGAGTTCATAGTAACTCCTAGCAATCGTACAGGATGGTCAAAGCGTGTAACACTTACAGCAAGCAACAATCACACTGAGAGATACCCAATCAAGAAGGTTATCCCCTATGATGCTGATATGAAAGCTGATTACTCTGACCTTGAGTTCCTTGATACAATCGCATACCGCAGATGTCCTCACTGGGTTGAATCCTACGATGGTACTGAAGCAGTTGTATGGATACTTGTGCCTATTGCTGGTGATATTTACATGTACTATGGCGATGCCACTGCTACAAGTAATAGTAACATTGAGCAAGTGTTCATACTCGGTGATGAATTCAATGGGGTAGTTGGTAGTTCACCTGACAGCAATAAATGGATTCCTAAACAATCTGGCACAACATCGGCAACAATTGAACTTGATGGAAATGGCAACTTATTGCTAGAAGGCGAGTCTAGTGTATCATCATCTGCGAATATATTGTCTACACTATCTATACTGAATGGAATAAGTGTTGAAATCCGAGAAAAAATTGAAACACAATACTATGCAGATACATCCATTGGATACGGTGAATTACAAGGGACATGGCACACTACATTGGTAGATGGTATTCACGTATACTGGCAAAATGCAGTAGTTGGAAACCCATCATCAGTTTTAGTGAATGAGTTTATAAATTCATCAGTTGACATCCACAACATTGGATTTGCCACACTGAATACATATTACCATAGGCGAATATTCTATGCACATAATGGATATACAGAGGAACAATATAATGGTGGTACAACAGTAGCTGATAATATTCCAGACGGTTTGGATAAATATAAAAATATACTAATATCCCAAGGTCAATACGTTGATAACCGTGCTGGTGTCAGGACAATCGATTGGGTTGGTATCCGTGAATATGTAGCAACTGAACCATCACTAGCAATAGGTACAGAAGAATCGAACCCTGATGCAGCAGGTGAACCAACAATTAAATATCCAAACATCTTTATTGGATATATAGGATTTAATTTCTAAGGTGATTATATGGTATGTACAGGCACATTATATCCCTCACCTTCTTTATACCCACTACCAACACTATACCCTTGCTTTATATTTGCTGATGGATCTGTATTTATACTGCTATCGACAGGTGTATTTCATGATATAACGTTAGTAGTTAATGGAGGTAACGAATGACTTACGAATCAGGAGAAACTGTAACTTTAAACGCTAAAATAACAAGAGATTTAATTGATACACTAGATGGTATAACTGTTACTGTTTCTGTCAAAGAAGCTGCAACTGGAGTACTCTTGCTTTCCAACGTTCTTATGGAAGCAGATCTTGCTAACTCAACTACAGAACTAAAAGAGTATAACTATGTATTAGATATTCCTAAAACACTATCTGGCACACTGTGCTGGTGGGTTACTGTGGAAAGTGCATCAGGTTATAAAACTATAGCAAAAACGTCAATTGAAGTTGTATCAACATGTTGAGAGATTATTGCTCTCACATTTTGTGAACCAGCTTTCTTAGTAAAGACTTATAAAGGATAAGGTATAAATATGTCAAGTCATAAAGGTAAATGCATCAAGAAAGATGCAGATGGTAATTGTATAGAATATGAAAAAGGAACTCATATGGGAATAGATCCGCAAACTGGTGGATATCAACCAGATGTAGTAGAAGGAACT
>AZIC01002987.1_pt1 | contig 33290 bp, 52 predicted proteins | sample 359061 | NCBI WGS metagenome assembly AZIC01 (sample SAMN02429709, study PRJNA222657) | marine sediment metagenome | biome: Sediment sample; isolation source: sample MGS-MES from oil contaminated site at the harbour of Messina (Sicily... | place: Italy: Messine | collected 2011-04-30 | depth 1 m m
CGGCGGCTAATTGTCCGGGCGCGCCCTGGCCGAATAACGAACGGATGCCGGCGTTGATACTCTCGCCGATATCGCGCCCCAGAGTGTTGAACGCATCCAGAATGCTGCCGCTGATGCCGCCGGTAATCGCCGGGGATGCGGCGCTGCCGAATAAATCAAAGGCGGAGCCCGCAATGTCGATGCCGGAACCCTTGAGCGCGTTGAGGATCGCCGCGGTTTGAATGCGTTGGGAATGTTGCAACTGATTAAACGCCGCCAGCTGCTGCGCGAATACATAATCGCGGCTTTGAATATCCGCCGCGATGAGTTCCGCAAAGCCTTGGGCGCGGGTGTCGCCGGTGCGCGTGGTTTGCGAATCTCTGGACCGGCTGGGGCCGCTGCTGCCGCCTAATAGATAGGACGCGCCAACGGTCAAAGCGCCTACGCCGACGCCCAACAGCGACTGGCCGATATTGCCGGAAAACAGCCCCTTGACGACCTGATTACTGGCAAAATCCAGGGCAGCGAACAGCATCCGGTCGATCATGGTTTCAAACATCTCAGCTAAAGATTCTGTAAAGCTGCGACCTGAAAAAAGTAGTGTGTCGAATGTAAAAGTTAATTCATCAGCTATGGATCTGATCGAGTCTTCCTGCTGCTCCAAGATGCGTTGATTTTCTTCCCAGGCTTCTTGATTATCTTCAATCGCCTTATTGGCATCGTGCAGCGCCAGAACCGTGGCTTGCTGCTGTTTGTTAAAGCCTGACTGCACGGATTTATATTGCAATAATGCCCGCTCACCCGCCTCCAGTTGAATGTTTTGCTCAATCAGCGCATCAACCTGCGTTTGATAAGCGTCTTTTGATTTTTTGAGCGATTTTCCTAGGTCGTTGTTGGTGGCAATGGCGTCCTTCTTGACTTTTTCGCCGGCTAACAGCGCTTTGGCTTCTGCTTTTAGCTCTATTTTATATTGACGATGTGATTCAATAATGCCGTCAATTGTTTTCAATCCTGCATCGGTCTCTTTCCTGATTTGCTGTAATGTTTCCGCCAGCTCTTCCCCCGCATCGGACGCAGGCGTCACGGCAATCGCGAAATTCCTTAATGAATTGGACAGACTGTCCAGGCCGATAAAATCCGTGCCTTTGGCTAGTGTGCTGAGGAAATCAGCCAACGTCCCCATGGCGGCATTAACCATGGATTTAAACGCCGCCGTGACTTCTGCCACAATAATTTTAAATACTGATATGACCGTGATTTTATATTTATCAACTGTTGCTATAGTTTCAAAAAACAGGCTATCTACTGTTTTTAGCCCATCAGCCAATGAATTTACCCATCTAGCGATAAATATCTCATTCTGGTCACTAACGAGTTGATCAGCAAACTTTCCCCAAGCATCCGACAGATTCGACAAAGCCCCATTGATGGTGTTCATCTGCAGTTCCATGCCGCCTGCAAAGTCGGTATCGCCTATATTTTTAAGATACCCCTGGATCTGATCGGCGGATTTCTTGACGGTGGTGGACACGCCGCGAAAGGTGAACGTCACCGAATCGCCCTGTTGACGTGCCTTGATGCCGAACTCCTTCAGCCGCTCAAATTCCCCGGTGGAGGCATCGGCCACCGCCTCAATCATCTGGTTGAGCGATTTGCCCATGGCGGACGCGGTATTGCCATACGAGCGCAAGGCCGCCGCGCTGGGGTCCAGCCCCAAGGCTTTCAGCTTAATAAACGAATCGGTAATCTGACTGACGGTGAACGGGGTTTCGCTAGCAAAAGCCTGAATACCCATGAAGGCGTCGGCGGCGGCCTTGGCGCTGCCGGTCACGGTTTGCAGCGAGGCTTTCAGGGTTTGAAATTCGCGGTTGGTGTCGACAATGTTTTTGATTGACAGCGCAGCCGTGACGCCAGATAAAACAGGCGCCAAAAAGCCCGCAGCCGTTTTCAGCCCGCCCACACTGGATGACAAATTATCCGTGTGCTTGCGGGTGTTATCGGCCTTTTTCCCCAGCGCCTCGATGTCTTTCGAGGTCGCGTCGATGACCCGTAGCGAGCCGTCCTTATTGGCTTTGATCCGTATCGCTAAATCCAGGGATTGGTTCATCGGGCTTTCTTTTCCTGTTGTTCGTTAAAAACCTGCAGGGCGCCGCGTTCCAAAGCCCTGATATCATCTAAAATCAATCGTTGTTTTTTCGCCATGCTTTCGTACAACCCCAGCACTGCAATCACGGCGGTGTAATCGAGTCCGGCAATCCCTCCGAACGAATGGCGCCATTGGGTATTGCAGGACAGGAAGATGGTCAATGCCGTTTCCGCGTCCCGCCAGACCTCATGGTCATCATCCGGCTGTTCATCCAGGTTGATTTCGACGCCGAATAACGCGGCATCGTCTTCCAGAAGCTGTGAATCGTGCCGGTCGCTGCTGGAGCTCTCCGCCCAATAGCGACCGGCATCGATTAGTTTTTTCTTTTAGCGGCCTTGTACAGTTCCGTTTGCGTCAGGCCGCCCTGGACCGCCAGTTGCGCCTTGAACAACGGGTTAAGAACCCACGGTTCAGCAAGCAGCGCATCAACCAGGCTGTCATCGAAAGACACGTCGTTTCCGGATTCATCCTTGATGCCTTCAACGCCGATTAAACCGCGTTTAACCACCTCATGAACGGATTCATCCTGCTCCACCAGATTCTTCCAGTCGTCTGCGGGGATGATCTTGAACTCGGCGGTAAACTGATGCTTGGTCGATGCTGTCAGATCGCCCGGTTCAACCGCCTCTACCTTGATCTTGCGGGTGGTCTTTTTACTTAAAACTAATGCCATGTTTTTTTCCTTATTTCACGCAGATTCTGATTTCGTCGTTACCGGCTGAACCTTTGGGCGTAAACGCCATGCCGAAATTCATCATGGCTACGCCGTCTGAATCTGCATAAGATGGATCAACTAGCTGTAAATTTGGCGCCGTGACACCGATGATGTTACCTGCGGTCTGGCCATGTTTGACCGCGAAAACGCCAAACGTAGCGTCTTTAGCAATCGTCCACCAATCCTGAGCGGTTACCGTGGTCGCTTCCAGACTGACATTCCCTGTGGGTTTCCGGTCGGTAATCAATACCGACTCGGTGCCGATTAATTGACGGTAAATCACGTTGTTGGCAATGTCGAAACTCAGGTTTTCCAGTACCGCACTGTTAAACCCGAGCAGATTAATGTCCGTGGTATTCGCGGTCGATACCGTGACCGGTGTTTGAAATGCGCTGAAATCAGCTGCCGGCAGGGATTGATCACTGATGGTGCCCAGCAGCCCGGTAAACGTGAAACTGATTTTGGCGATTTGTTTAGCAGACAGATCCATGCTGAACGTGCCACGCGCACCCAGTAAAATATGCCGGACGCCATCGACATTAAAATAAATGCTCGATGCTGTGTTAGCGGTCGCGGTGCCAAAATCGGAATTAGGCAGATACATCACATTCTCGCCAATGCTGTATTGGCTGGTCGCATCTGGCGTGGTGGTCCAGTCAGTCGCGACTGTCGCCACTTTGGTAGACCCCACATAACTGATGATTTCGCGTTTTTGACCGGAACCTGTGCCGCCGGTCAAATCAATGGTCATGCCGGTGTAAAAATCATCGACTGCCGATTCCCCAGCCGCCAGGGTAATGGCCGCGGTAGCGCCCGCCTGTGCGGTGCCTGTCACCGCTGAGCCGGTCACGGTTTCCGAGAAGTTGCAGGATTTCAATAAATGCCCCCATGGCGGCGCCGTGCCCGCCGTGCCGCTGCCGGCTAACTCCACATCAAAGGTCAATCTGGAAAAATTCTCAACCCGAATCGACCCTGACGCGCCGAAATACGGACGAATAAAATCACGCTCGGTTGAAGAGCCGTCTAGCGGCGTTAAATCCAGATTACTGCATAAGATGGCGTCTGTGGTGGTAGGGGATGAATCAGAGCCATAAGTGGCCTCTGGCTTGACTAAAATGACTCGTTTTCGTTGCGCTAAAGGCATGACTTACTCCTGATGGGTGGTTTTTTTAGGCTTTATTTTGGCTTGCTCTTTTTGCTGCTTAAGCCATTGTTCTTCGGTAACGCGTTTGCCGGTTTTTGGGTCTACGTAAAACGTACCCGCTTTTCCTGCATGTTGATCTTGCATGGTTATCCCCTGATTAGATGTTGGGTGCGGTAGCTGTCTTGCCAGACGAACAAGCCGTCCTTAAATGTCACCAGCGCGCCGCCGGCGTATTCCAGCGGGTCGTATTCCGGCGACGGTGGCCAGTTAAGGAGCAAGGTTTGAATCTCTTGGCAGAAACTTTCGTTCTCATCGGATGAATCGGCACCGCGCGAATCTCTGACATTGCGTGTTGCCACGACAATGGAGATGGTGGACCTGACTTGCTGACTCACCGCATTGACCAGCCCATTTTCCGAGACGTTATTGCGCTGTCTGAACAAATAACAACCCGGCACGGAAACACGGTTGTTCATGATATTGGCCAAATCCGCCGCGCCGGCGACCTCCTTAAAGCCCAGGTTGGCGTCGTGGATTTTTTGCTCGATCAATTGGCGTAAAGTCATGCGCGCACCACCACCTGCAGTGATTCCGTCCACACCACGCCGTTGCTGTTGTCGGTGTCCCAGGATTCAACTTTTACCGAGTATTTACCCGCCGTCAGTCCTGCCAAACCGGCCTTGATCACCAGACTGGACCCAGTCCAGTCCAGCCATTCCGGATTGACGTCGGAATCGATGGCGCTGGCGCCGAACGTGGCTTTCACGCGCGTGATCGGGGCGTAATTACTTAAATTGACCCCGTTCTCGCGCAGCTGCAGCTCGATGTGGCTATCCCTGCCGGTGTAGACGATCTCAACGCCGTGCATGGTTTATACCGGATCGCCCATGCCGAATTTGAAAGACGGGAAGTTGACCGGGTTGCTGAGCGTCACGGCCTGATTGCTGGATTCATCGGACGTATATAACAGCCGAGTATTGTCGTATAGCGCATAATGCAGGTCTTCTACGATTTCATACGTGGAGGTTGCATCCGGGTTGGTGGTCCACGCGGAATCGACGGTGATGACGGTTGCCGTGTTCGATGAAATGATTTTTTCCTGGCCGGAACCGGTGCCGCCGGTGATTTTTACGCGTTTGTTGGTATAGGCGTTGGTGGTCCACGATTTTCCGGTATCGGTCAGCGTGGTGGCTGCGCCTGATGTCGCGGTGCCGGAATCCAGCAGCGTGTTAAATGTTGCCGCAATAGTACCCGCCTTGGCCGCAATGGTGATTTCGCGGCCGCCGCCGGCTTTATCCGCCAGGGTGACATCGCCAATGGCGACGGCGATCTCATCGGATAGCCGATATTTGTTAGCGGCGCCATCGTAAAGCGTCGAGGCATCAGCTAACGTCAGCGGTTGCTGCGAGCATAGAACCAGTTTTAATGTCGCGGCGGTGGCGGCGGCGGTGATTTCGTCCAGTCCTTTGTCGAATATGTCGTTGTGAAAAGTTTTGGGCATAATGTTTCCTTAATGAATCGTAGTAACAGAGCGTCGGGTTGAGATGGATTTTATGCTGGGTGAAGTAATAGCGCCCAAGCCGATCGCCAAGGTGTTAATCGCAGCGGCCACCGCCTGGGCATCGGCACCCGAAAGCGTGAGTATTTGTGTTTGTTGCAGCGCCATGGCATCGGCAATGCTGGCCGCAGCCGCCCCGGATAATTGCAGGGTTTGTGTTTGGGTAACGTCTAATGTTTCGGCGGCGGCTGCTGAACTGGCATCGGACAGGATCAGATTAATAACCGCATCTTGCGAAATGACGATAACGTCGGCATGACTGCTGGATACCGCATCCGCGAAGGCGAACAATTGCGTTTGCGCGAGGTCGACAGTATCAGCAGACGCAGCGCTAAAGCCGTCGGCGTGGGTCAGGCCATGCGTTTGAGTCAGCGCCACATTATCGGCTGAACTGGCGCTGGCGCTGCCGGTTAAAATCAGATTATGAACCGCCCCGAATGCCGCCGCGATAGCATCAGCGAAAGCGCTGGCTGCAGCATCAGCAACCGCTAGATTGTGATCCTGAGATAATGCTATGACATCTGCCGAACTGGCAGCAGCGCTGTCGGCGACTAGTAAAGTATGATCTTGCGATAATGCCAGTGCATCGGCGGCGCTTACTGTAGAGCCATCAGCCAGTGTTAGATTGTGCGTAAAGCTCAAATCTACCGCTATGGCGTCGGCATGGCTGGAACTGGTTGAATCGGCGAGCGTTATAAGTTGCGTTTGTGCAAGGGTTAGCGTTTCACTTGTGCTGGCGCAGGCGCTGTCGGCCAGGGTGATTAAATGCGTTTGTGTGGCCGCGGCGTTATCAGCTGAAGTGGTTGCGTTGGCGTCTGCCAGGGTCAGGTTGTGGCCTGCACCTGCCGCCGCAAAACTAAAAACCCTATTTTGGGACTCCAGGACCTGATATGGCGCATCATGCAGCTCACGCGCAATCTCAGCAGAAAAAACATCCGGAGAAAAACCGGCATAATAAATGTCCCCGTTCATGGCGTATTCAGAAAAACTGATATGCCGCCCGAACACTGAAATCAGCTCTGACGTAGTGGCTACCGCACCGGAATGAGAGTATGTTGTTGCCGCCTCTACGCCGTTTTTATAACAGCGCATCGTTGCGCCGTCATACGTAAAAACATAGCTGATATCGACCCCAGCCTCATACGTCGATATAGTCCCGCCCACCTGCGATGAGGTATATAAATAAAATTGCATGTTGCCGCCGGTACCGCGTAACAAAAGCTGCTTAGGACTCCATAACTGCGCAAAACCTATGTTTTTAGCCGTACTGAGCGGCCTACATTTTACTGCATAGCTAAATGTCTCCAGCCCACTTATTATATTTCCTGTGGTTGCATTGCCGTCGGGCGATTCACCAGATGTAATCACCGCTCCATTATTTGTCGCGTTCCACGCAACATTATTGTGTAATGTTGCATCACGATTACCCGCCAAATCAATGAGAGTATCCCCTACGCCCTCATTGAATAAATAGTAATTTGAGAACAGCCCCCCAATAGGATGTGCTCTGTTTAGCTCAGCATTTCTGACCGGCTTTTGGTTTCTCCAGAACTCTTTGGGACGCGGGATAAAAATTGACATAATTATGCGTCAGTAAAATTTACGCCGGTTAATTTAACCAGATTCCCTGACGCCGCCAGGGCTGCGCCGGAATTATTGATAATCCTCAGCTTCCAAAATTTTGGCACTGGCGATAAAACCAATTGCTTTCTAACCGCCGTTGTGCCGTTCAACTCGATCATCCCCAAAAGTCTCATGTTTGAGGTTTTCGCGGTGCTGCTGAGCTCTCCTGTGGCAGAGCCGACTGTCGCGTAAACAGATACGCTTCCCGTTGTCGCTCCTGCGGCTGCAATGTAGCAGTCTAACAGCCCATCCATGTATAAATTGGTCGTGTTGTCAATTTCAGAGGTTGAGCTGGCCGCGCCGCTATTTGCCAAGCTGTTTAACTCGGTTGAAATAACCGTGGATTGTGCCGCAAATGTGGGTTTAACCGTCGTCATTATTTTCTTGCCTCTTCAATATGCCATGCCTCGACATGACCTAGGTTTATTTCATGCGCTCGACTGATTAACGTGCTGCCCATTGCCTTGATGATCGCTTCATCAGTGGCATCGACTAATAACGCCGTTTTTAAATCCGCCAGAATACTGTCCAGTTTTGCCTCAACCGCAGGCTCTCTGATATCAAATTCTTCAAACAGCATCAGCGCCCGACTCGCGTTTTTTGCTGCGGGCAACAGACTTTCTTCAATCGGCACTAACTTATCAACCAGCACCAGATATTTTTTAATGCTGTGCGTCTTGATCGCCTGCTGGGTCGGAATGTTTATCGCGTTCAGCGCATCCGCCGCGGCACTATCTGACAGCGCGGCATATTGGGCGTTTTGTAGTTCGTTTTTTAGCTCATTAAAATCCATCGATACCCCTTATAAAAACCCATTATCACTACGCCCAAACACCCGCCCGCCGGATTCCATTTGTGCGCCATCATTGGGTTCCGGCTGATTGCCGGAGGCATCCGGCCCTATGTTGATGACGCCCTTGGCGACCTGGGTTAAAAATTTCAGCACTGCCTCGTAACGCGTGGTTACCTGCTCGGTCGCGGCGTCGTCGTACAAAAAATAGCGGGCAATGTCGCAGCAGCTGCGCGTCAGCACGGCGGGAACGATGGTCAACGGTAGGTCGTATTTCGCCAGGTAGCCGTCGATTTCCGCGCCGGCGTCATCGATGGCCTGATTTAATACCGTGTCATCGATGATGCCGATATGGGCGCGGTCGGTGAGCTGGATCATCTCGTTCTCGCCGTAGCGGTCGATCATGTCCTGGCGGGTGCAGTAAGGCATGGTTAGTCAGCGTCTGCCGCCAGCTCGATCTTGATAGCCTCGATGATCAGCATGGGTTCGGCTTTCAGCTCCGCCAGCTCGTCTTTAGTGAATTCATCGGCGGGCAATTCTACCGTGCCATGCCAGACGGAACCGCCACGACGAAAGCCGTCTTTTTTGGTGGTGACGCGAATGCCGGGGATCTTTTTGCTAGATGCTTTGGTGGTTGTATCCATGGGTTTGTCTCAGTAGTTTAATAAACCCCGATCCAGAGCGGTGGAGCGGGGAGTGGTTTATGCGCCCGTCCGTGGGTCGTTGTTATCGTTAGGTCAACCAGGGCACGACAATCAACTCAACGGCCTTGTAGTTGGTGTTGCTGTCGCCACCGCCGGTAAATTGCGCTTCCAGCAAGGCATTGGCGGCGCTGCGCTGACTCGGTCCGCAGACCAGCACGTTGGGCATAATGCCCAGCGGGCGGCCTTCGTCGGATTTGAACGCCAGCATGGCGGCATAGGCCAGGTCGAAGTTGGTTTGGTCCAGCGTGGCTTTGGAACCGAACGCGGTTTGCCAGAAGGCGAAACCGACATTGACGCGGGCATCGATGCCGTAACGGAACTCGTCACGCATGAACACCGCTTCGTCGGTCGCGTCGGTCATGGTTTTGAAGTCGTAATCCTTGCGGCGCTGAAAAATCAGCGGCTTCAAGGCGCGGCGGGTATCCAACAGAAACCAAGGGTTTCCGCCCCCCGCCTGCATATTACTGACGGACGCGCCATCAACAGGGTGATCGGTATCGAAAAAATACTGGCCGTCGTAACACAGCTCAGAAAAACCGGCGGACAGCAGGTTAAACACCAGTTCATCCGGGTGGGTGGCCGCGGCAAAGCCCATTTCCTGCATCATCGGCGAATACACGCCGTAGCTGTCGTCCTCGACCTCATCCTTGCCCACGGACACCGTAGCTTCGTACTTTTTGTTCTTGATCGAGTAATCGTGCAGCTCAAGATTTTTGATCTGCCGATCGCCCAGCCATTCACGCAGGCGAGGCCATTGCCCCAACCAGCCGTATTTTTCTTCCTTGGTGGTCGAGGGAACAAGGGTGGCAATTCTTTGCCATACCGGGGTCTGGCTGCGGAACCCGGTATTGAACGCGGTTTTAAACGCTTGATAAATGATGTTTAAGTTAGTTTTATTGACGATCATGTCGGCTCCTAATTATTTGATTTCGACCCAAACGCCGTCCGCATCGACCGCGACGCATTTTCCCGCCACCGATTTGCCGGTGGAGACGGAGGAAACGGTCTGGTCGTCGTTGATATAGATATTGGTTTCCAGATGGGCGATGGTCACGTCCCCGGCGTTGGCGAATGAGAACACGCCTTTACGAACCGGCACGGTCAAATCGGCATCAGCCCCGGCGCTGTTATCAATCTGCTCTTCGGCGCGGCCCACCGCTTTCAGCGTGGTCGATACCGAACCTGGGACGGCATAGCCTGATGCATTGACGCAGACCAGGGAGCCGGCGTAAACGGTGGTCGAAGCGGCGACGCCGTATTCAAACAGTGTGCCTTCGCGGTAGGGCGTGTTGCGGTCTTTAGCTAGTGCAGGCATTAGTGTTCACCTTTGGTTTTTTTGTAATCGTCCAGGTCGATGCCGGTGGCTTTGCAAATCGCCACCTCATCCGCCGTCAGGCCGTTTTCGTCCCGTTCCGCCGGTTCCTTTCCGCCGGTTTGCGTGCTTTTTAAAGCAGCAATCTTGGGCGCGTCTTTTAAATACGCCTTCAGGGCGGCCACGTCTAGCGACTCCGCCCAGCTTTTTTGCGCCTCCAGCAAGCGGCCGTCTGACAGCGCTTCTGTAATCAATTCGCCGCATTCCTTGCTACTGATCTGGTTGCTGAGTGCGGCAACTTGTTGCTGCAGCGCCGTCATGGTTTCCACCGGGACGTATTTGGCCGGGTCGGGGGTGTCGGTATCGGCATTGGCTTTCAGCGCCGCCACTTCGTCGGTCAGGGTTTCAACCTGGTCGAGTTGTTGCTGTAATGCCGCGACCGCCGTATTGATCTGTTCATCAGTCGCGTCATCGGCAAGCCCCAGCAAGGCTTTTAGTGCTTGGTTCATGGGTTTTTCCTGGGTGGGTGGTTCGGGGTGGTTTTTCGGATCGTGCTCGGATGCGAAACTAAAATGCGCGGCGGCCAGATCGGTCAGGCCGTCAATGGCCGGATAATTGACCAGGGCAGCCATCAATACCGCGGTGACTTCGCCGGTTTGCTTGTTGTAGGCCAGCACCGGGGAGATGTAGCGGTATTCTTTGGCTTCAATCGAAGCCTTGGCGGCTGCGGTCCACTCGACGCCGGTGGCATAGAGGCCGTCATCGGGACGCCATTCCAGGTTTTTAAACCAGGCGGCGGCCGGGGATGGCTGGCCGTTTTCGCGGGAATACAGGGTTTGGTGTTCGTAATCGATCAGCAACTGATCTTGCTGCGCGCTGGCTGCTGCAATCACCGAAGCCGCCGACCGGTCGGTCATCAGCCAGCCGGGTAGGTTCTGAGGTCTGCCGTCTTTGGCCTTGAAGCGACCGGCAGGCGTCAACTTAATTTCGGCGGGCGCGTGCCCGTTTAATTTAAACAAACATGGCGCTATCCCTATTTCTGAGTGTTGGTGGTGTGAAGTGCGTTTCATGCCGTCAGCTTACGGCGGAATACGGTCAGTCTCTATTAAAGCGGTTTAGAATCTAAAATGGCGCTTGACGAGGTTATGTTAATGCCTTAGATTTAACGCTGGTGCTACAAACACCTTGCACAGCGGATAGCTCTCCCGACAGCAGAGAGAACCGTAATCATTACGGTTTTTTATGCCTGGTGATCAGGTATGCCCGAATTATGGCCGGGAGTACGGAGAATATAATACCCTTCGGGGGAATAATCCTGCCTTCTGTGTAAGGTTTGTAGCTCCCGGCCGCCCGCGCATGTCGCGGGCATTTCAACTACAAATAATACACAGAAGGTTGTCATGAACAAAAAAAATATAAGCTTTAACCATGCCGGCATAAAACAAGCCGACATATTGTCTTATGTACAAAATTATTCAAGAAGCATTTTTTCCAAACAGGGATCAAGCAATGCGTTTAGCGACTGGCTGTCTGTGGGTGAAACAGATGGCTTAAGGCTTTGGCTAGGCGTTCCGGAAGAATGGCTTACAACAAATCGCCAACAATATGCTGAAGCCGTTTATTCATACACATTTGGACTCAGTTATGGCGCAAAGCCCGAAGTATGGTCTGAATCTCCTGGCGTAATTTTTAAAAACCCAAATAAATACGCCGGCAATCCTGATGAAATTATATTGGACTTGTTATTTATCGAGTCTTTCGGTATTCGTAACGCAGCATGGGAAAGTGAAGTGTTTCACACCACAGGATTATTTCAGCGTGTAAAACGTGGAAGCATTACGCCGGAACAGAATTTTAGGTGTTACATGGCATTGGCTATGTTTGGATTTCAGGAGCCGGAGCAATTCTTCACCAAAGATTGATTTTAAACGTCAAAATTAAACGTGTATTAAACGCTATACACAAGATGGTTTTGGTTTTTGAGTACCAGTGTAAGGGGTTGGTCAAAAATGGTTCTTAAAACGCGTTATTTTAGCGAGGCCGTCAGATGGTCGTTAATGATATCCAGAACCTCCTGGCCATCGTCGTCGGAGACGCCCAGAAACGGCCGCGCGGGGATATCGCCCCACAACCAGGGGAACTCTTGTTTGCTGCCGCCGAATTGCTGCATGGCGGCGTATTCCATCGGGCTGCCGATCTCCAGGGTATCGTTGCCGGTCAGCTGGTAGTTGATGGTGTCGCCTAGAAGCCCGGTTTCGCCGGTCAGCGGCGGCTTGTTGCCTTTGCGGGCGGTGGTGGAGGGTTTATTCGGTTTCCAGTGTTGGCCGTCCGGACCTGCCTGATCGGCAAAGCGCTGTTTGCTGGATTCGGTCAGATGCTCGCCGATCTCCTTCAGCGCCGGGGTGAGGTCGCCGGTGGCTTTCAATAGCTCGTTCAGGGCGTTTAGCGCCTGGTTGTCATCGAATTGGATTTCTATCATGGAACCTGTTTATATTTGAGTTATCATAATATTAAAGGCGGTTCCGTTACGGACGTATGTTCAGGGGGCTTCGGCAACATTGAACCCCGCCTACCGTTTTGTTTTAATGACCAACGACTCAAGCGCCAGGCTACGATTACGCTTTCCGCGTTGTATTGCAAATACAGCCCGATACCACTCGCCATCAACCTCTTTCCATGCAATCAGCGAGTCATTTCCGTTTCGAGTTTTAGCCCCGTACTCGATAGTATCGTATTCGTTCAGAATATCGCTGATAAGATTGTAATCCTCCGGTCTGGGTGGTCGTTGATCACCTGAATCACGACCGTGCGACCGCTTTACGTGACGCGGCGTTTGTGACGGTAAAATTACGGTAAAGCCGTCTAATTCAATGTCCAATGCGCCCTGAATCGCCTTATGAGATGTAACAAATCCCAGCCATAACGGGGTTGTTATAGAGGTTTTATTGAGCACACGGTCGGCATACTCCGCCGGCCGCTCATTGGCTATTATATGGCGGTTAATATCGCGTGACAGCGCCGTGGTTATTGCATCCGGATAACGGATTATTTTGCGTTGCACCATGTCGCGCAAAGTCGTATCGGTATTCGCTCCCGGCGCATAATCCCAGCCCAGGTCAATGCCTTTGGGGATGGTGTGCCGGGTGCCGGCGCTGTCCTCGCGGGTGTAGGCGCCATCCTCCGGCGGCGTGGCCCCATTGAATTCTTTAGCCCTGACGGCAGTCACCCGGCAGCGGCAGCCCCAGCCGTTGGGCGGGAAATGGGTTTTCCACCAGGGGTCATCATGTTTCAGCACCATCCCGGACCAGCTGACGTGCAGCGGCCTGGGGTGGCTGACGGTGTCGTTGTGGATGTATTTCCAGTACGGGCGGGTTTTCAATAAATCCGGGTCTTTCAGCTGTTGCCAGCGGCCGGCGGCGTAACTGCTGGCCAGATTGGTGCGGTAAATGACGCGGGTACGCCAGGCGCGGCCTTTGGCGGTGTCGCTGCCGGTGTAATCGAGCCAGCCGTGTTTTTGGACGATGTTGTTGAATTCTTTGCGGAACCAGCCGATGGATTTGCCGTCAGTGATGGCCTGGTCGATCGATGTTTTGAAATCGCTCAGCAGATCGGCTTTCATGGCGCCGGCGACGACGAAGGCGCGGTCGTGGGCCGCGCCCAGTATATCGTCATAGCGTTCGCTCGGCAGGTTGAGTTTTTGCCGGAAAAAATCCACCTGTTCCCGGAACGGCTGGTTAAATTTGCCGTCGCCGCGGGCGTTGAAGGCGATTTGGGTGGGGGAGAGTTTTAGCGGCATCAGCCGCCCTCGCTCACGTCATAGCGTCCGGATAACTCGGCGGCCAGGAACGCCAGCTCCATGACCTTGACCAGGTCGGCGCTGTCCAGGTCGCCATAGCTGTTCACCAGTTCGTCCCGCAACGCTTCCAGGCTGGTGGCGCTGTCCACCTTGGCTTTTATGCTATCAACCAGGCTAATGACGGCGGTTCCGGCGTCATCGGTCAGTTGTTCGCTGTGCGATTCGGTCGGCGTCGGGTCTTGTGTTTCTGCCGGGGCGTCGGCTTTTAAGGCAGTTTGCCCCGTGGCCTGTGGTTGGGGCTGTACTGATCGGGCCAACACAGGCTCGTCGCCTTCCGGTTCCGGAATGCGCAGTTTGTCGTGCATCCAGGACACGGGAATTTGCATGCCTGTGTCGACCAGCTTGGGAATGTTGTCGGCATACAGCGCCAGGTCTTCCGCTTCGCAGGTGTCGAATTCAAACCGCGGGCATCGGAGCGAGTCGTCGGCCCAGCCGTTCAGGCGGCAGATGATCTGCACCAGGTCGCGGGTCAGGGTGCCGGCGATTTGCATGGCGTCGGCGATCAGCAGATCGTGGCGCACTTCATTGTGTATATTACCCAGGGCGTTGGTGCTGCTTTTGCCGTCGGCCTGGCTGGTCAGGGTGCCGCCCAGGATGGCCTTGGATTGGGTGCGTTCGCACCAGTCCATCATGGCCGTATACGGATCACTGCCGCCCTTGGCCGCTTCCTTGAATTCCACCAGCATGCCTTCCGGAATGATGCCGGCGGCGGCGTGGCCCATGTTGACCACGGCCCGCAGCAGGGTGGCTTTTTCGCTGTCGGTGGCGCCGCGGGGGTATTGCCCCAGGCGTACCGGCAGTCCATAGATTTCCAGGAATTCGGCCAGGTCGCGCACCGAATAGTTTTTGAACAGGAACGGCCAGGCCAGGGCCCGGTGCAGTCCTGTGCGGGTGATATTGCCGGACTTGGCTTTGTGAATGTGGGTGACCCAGCCGGCATTCCATAACTGCGCGCCTGTTTCGCTGTTATCGCGCAGGCGCAGTTCATTGCGGTTGTCCTGGTGCACCTTAAACCAGCGCGGCGGCCGGTGATACAGGGCGGCGGGCTGGTGATATTGGCGCTTTGTCCAGTCGATTTCCAGGCAGCTGTAGCCGTAGCCGATGCCGTCGGCCATGTCCAGCAGCATGTCTTCAAAATTGGGGATGTCCAGCAGGATGTCCTGCACCAGGCCGGCGGTGCGCTCTTCCTGGGCGCTGGCGTTGCGGGGCGGTTTGATGTCCCAGCTCAGCCCCAGCAGTGCGCGTTTGCGTTTGCCCAGTTCGGCCATGATGTGGCCGTCTTTTTCTTCCATGTCCTCGAACAGGTCGCATTGGGCGGTCAGGTCGCCGTGTTCGGCGTCCTCCATGATCTGCGCCATACGTGAGGGGGTCAGGCCGCGTGTCGGATGGTTGGCGAATTCCTGATGCAGCTGGGCGATTTTGGCGGTTTGCGGCTGCGCCAGGGCTTTGCGTTCTATTTTATTGCCGCGGTGGTCGAGGATGTCTACCATTTTCGTTCCGTTTTAAACTGATGGCCTAGTAAAATTCAAGCGGGGTTCATGACAGCCGATATACCAAGCTTCGATAAATTTCAACTCTTGGTCACCTACATCAAACAAGATAAATGAAATACCGTAATGTTTTTTCAGGTGATGGTGATTTTTATAGGATAGACGGCTGCGTAAATTACAGCTTTTGCCGATATAAACTATCTCATCATCATTCCAGAAAAAATAAATTCCCGGCATCGCGGGTATATGCTCCTGAGGAATCGGATAATGCAGCATTGCGGATGGTGGAATTGGATTCTTTCGGGATATTAGGCTGTCATTGAATGCGATGTTGCGTTCACTCAGCTCAATCAACACCCATAATTCGGCATCCTCTCGATTCGGGAATGTTGCGCTTTTTTTAACTTTTTTTGTACGCATTTGAGCTTGGAACCGCGATGAACCATCTTTTGTTTTTCTCTCTCTAATTGTACCTTTCACCATGCGCCTGCTCCTTCGTATTCATTGTCGTTATCGTCTTCTGTGTCGGCTTTGTCCCAGCGGTTGGCTTTGGGGATGCCGGTCTGGAATTCTTCTATCCAGCTGCCGTCCATGTTGCTGGCATACCAGGCCAGGGCCTTGGAGATGGCGGAATCGCCGTGGCGGTTTTTGCCGTCGACGGATTCGGTTTTCAGTTTCGGTAATCTGATGATGCCGTTGATCACCTGTAATGCTCTGAGGTCGTTCATCTGATCGGCGTCTGCCGGAATCCAGAAATTGCCGTCTTCCAATCCGGCTTTCATCTTCGGCATATTTTCCAGATACCAGCTTTCCGACAGCTTGATTTCTTCGATGCGGTCGCTGCCGTAGCGGTGGCGGGCCTGTTCGGCCAGGTACATGCCGTTGCCGCCGGCATCCAGTGCGCCGCCGATCATGCGCGGCAGGCGGTCGACGATGTAAAACAACACCTGTTCCTGCTGTTTGAACGGCAGGTTGCGCAGCTCGACGCTGAACGGTACGACACGGTCCAGATTCTGTTCGATGGCCACCGGATCGATGACGGTTAAATCGGCCACGCGGCCGAAATCCTCGCCAAAGGCGTGCATTTGATTGGGGTTTAATTGCTTTAAAAGCGGCAGTAACTGTTCTTCACACCAGTCTTTTACTTCGGCTTCCCGCAGGTGTTCCGGCCATTCGTTGAAGCTGTTGTCTTTTTCCAGCCGCAGCACAGGGCAATCCTTGCGCATGCGGCTTTCGATCAGGGCTCGGCTGAGGGCCGCGCCGCCGGATTGCGACGGCACGCAGAAGTATTCCTCGTCGGCGGCCTCTTGATTAGGCGAGTTCTGGATCAGCTTGTCGCGCCATAAACGCTGCGCCTCCGGGCTCCAGTGCTTGCCGGTGACGAAGCAGATTCGCTTATAAAGCCCGTCGGACAAGGCGTCATCCAGGGTGATGCGGTGAATGCTGTAACTTTTCCGGCCGGCGCGGGCGTCTTGCACATATTGATTGTATTCGTTGTCGACGCCGTTATGGGTACTGATGATGCGCACCCGTGCGCCCCACATGGTCAAAGCCATCGCCGCTTTCAACAGCGCATGCAGTGAATCATGAAAGGCGGCCTCGTCGATGACCACATCACCCTGCATGCCGCGCAGGTTGGAGGGCCGCGAGCTGAGGGCGGTAATCTTGAAGCCGGAACGCGGGAACTTGATGGTGTAGGTGAGGATTTCCTTGCTGCCGTCTTCGTCCTTGAAGATGCCTTCGTCAATCGCGCCGGCCAACTCATTGAAGGCGCGGGCAAATAGGCCGCAGGCGGCAATATACTCCAAGGCCATTTCTTGTCTGGAACCCACATAAAACACATTGTGGCCGCCTCGGCTCCGGGGCTTTGAAGCAGTAACCACATTGCTAGCCGCCTCTGCCCAAGTGAGGCCGGTTCGACGGGATTTTTCAGCAATTTTGATCTCCGATTCGTCTTCAAACCAGCGCGCCTGATAGCCCAGCAACACCGGCTGGTCTTTGGGGAAGTATTCGGCGGCGTTCAGATCCTCCGGGACCGATGGCTCAGTTACCGTAGTCATGGTTGATCGCTTCCAGCGCCAATCCACGGGCGCGGTTGAGGGTTTGATAATTGGGATTGGGGTCGTCGACGATGATGCTGACGCGCTCTTTGAATATCGCTATCTCGGCCTCGGTCGCCTGGGGTTTGCGCTGCAGCAGCCATTCTATGTCACTGAGCATCAGCCTTTGCCTAACAAGATGCGGCGTATGCTGTTCTCGACTTCCGGGCTGATGCCGTCGTTTTTCAGCTCTTCACTGAGTTCGTCGGCGGCCTCTTCGCGGGCCTGTTTACGGATTTCGGCGGCGCGTTTTTCGTTGACGCTGGCGGCTCTTTCCAGCTTTTCAATGGCGATGGACAGCTCTCTGATCAGCTTGGGCGGGACCGGTTCCTCGTCTTCCGACAGAGCGATGGCGGTGTCGAACGCCAGATTACGCACGACTTCATTCAGCAGATGGCCGACCTGACCCTGGGGCTGGCTGCCGAGTTCGGCAATCCACATCTTGGAGATTTCCCGGCTTTGCTTAAGTTTGGCGCCAATCTTGTCCATCTTCATGGAATAACGGTTGACCGCCGATTTGCTGATGCGCAGATCCTCGCCGGCGTCCGCCAGCAGGTCGTTGACATGGCGGGCCGCCTCTAGCTGAGTGACGGCGGGTTCGCGCAGCAAGGTGTTGAGCGCCTCGCGAAATGCTTCGGGTAACAGGTCCACGGTGGATTTTCTTCCCATGTCAGAGCGCCTTTGAGTGGTCGCGGGATTTGTGGCGCCACTCGATGCGGAGGACGCCCAGTTTTTTGAGTTTTGCGCAGATTTCCGAGAAATCCCGGTGGGTGACGGTAGCGTTGAGCCCCTGGACACGGCCAATGCCGTTGTCGGTGACGGTGACAAGGCAGTGAAAGCGGTAAGGCGCGGCCATCTCCGGCAATGACTTATGGATGTCGATGCCGTCGTCGTAGCCGCGAATGTGCAGCACGATGGGGTCCACGCGAACGGACATTACGCCGGTCTCGGCCTGGCGATGCCGGGCACGATGGAGACCCCCTTGGCGGCATCGACGCCGCGACTGCGCAGCGTGGCTATTTTGCAGCCGGCGACATCGCGCAGGCTCAGCAGACTCTGCTCTTCCAGCCAGGCCAAATCAGTGCGCACCACATCCATGGAGACCCCGTAACCACAGAACTCCAGCAGTTCCTGCACCAGGGTTTCATTGGCGCTGTAGTCGGGGTCTTCATTCAGCAGCTGCAAGATGTTCAGCCGGCGGCGGGCGGTTTGAATGTCGTTGCTCATTTTTTGTTCTCGTTGATTTGTTTGATCTGTCCGGATATTTCGCCCAGCATCAGCACCATGGTGCGCGAATCCTTGGCGGTTTCGTCCAATCGCTCATGAATGCGGATGATGTCTTCCTTGGTCGGCATCGCGCGAAAATCGGCTTCCAGTTTGCTGATGCGCGTGCATTTGTCTTTCAGTTTTACCGCCACGGATTGCTCCAGGTCCTTGATCGAATCGGTCGTCACCCGTTCCTTCCGGTCCTGGCGAACAATCACCCAGATCACCGCCGTGACAACCATGTTGAGTAGCGTCAGCGCCAGTTTTATCGGCTCGTAGTCCATTACTTTTTATACTCCCGCATGACTTTTTCAGCCGACCGCCCCAGCACATACCCGCCCAAGCCGACTTTCACGATGTCCAGCAGCGCCAGAATCTGCGTTTCCGACAGGTTTTCGGGGGTATAGCCAAGCCAGTGCGCGGTGACCAATACCGCAAAGTTGAGCATCACCAAGGGCCGCCAGTTGCGCTGCAACCAGCTTTCGCCGTGGGCTTCCGCCATGATGACCGCGGCTTGCTGTGCGAGCGCGTGGTTGTCCGCGTTTATCAGCTCGCGGGTGATCTCGAACTTCAGCTGTTCGGCCATCCCGGCGTCTGGCGCCACTTTGTCGATGATATTGTTCAGCGTGTCTGAAATGGGCTTGATCAGCAGATTCCACATGAGCGGCCTAGGCGTGTTTGTTTAAAAAACGCATAAAGCGGCGGTGCGGCGAGCGCAGCAATAGCTGAAATACCCAGTCGCGGCCCTGGTCGCGCAGGGTGTGATGGGCGTCGCTGAGTTCGGCGATCTCCTGGTCTATTTTTTCCAGATCGTCCATCAGGCGCTCGCGCCGATGCCTGGCTATCGCCAGCCGCTGTCGTGCGGATTTGCAGGCGGCCATTTGGCGCACGATTCGGGATTCAAGTGTCACTATGCTCATAAGGGCGTCGTCTCTCGGTGGGGGATTCCAGTAAATGTTGCGGCGGTGTGCGCAGGTCGTTTTGCAGCCAGGTTTTCACGTCGAAGCCTGGGCAGGTTTTATTGGGGTTGATGTCGCGGTGGCCGATGATTTTAAGGTGTGGAAAGCGGTTTTTAAGCGCCGCGACGTGCTGTTTCAGTGACAGCCATTGGTCCGCTGTAAATTGGTCGGTGCCGATCAGGCAGGTGCCAATGGAGACGCTGTTATGGCCGCGGGCATGGGCGCCGATTTCCTGCAGTCCGCGACCGCATTCCACCCCGCCCTGGAGGCCGATAACAAAGTGATAGCCGATATGCGCCAGGTCGGGCCGCTGAAAGCCGATGGCGCCGGGATCACGCTGAAAGCCGCGCTCGGCGTGCCAGCCGTCGATTTGCCGCGCGTTGAACCAGTGGCCGTTGGGGGTGGCGGCGCAATGGAGGATCAACTCGGTGATCTGGGACAGGGGGCGTGTTCTTCTCATGCCGTCAGTGTAGAACGGCATGAGAAGGGTCTCTATTAAAGCGGTTTAGAATGTGGTTTACGGTGTCTGTAACAGACTGTTACGCAGGGCCTCGGTGTGTAAAAAAACATAACAATAAAATCAAGCTGATGGTCAAAGCGTCACGGCTTATTTTGCCGTTAGTCATATCAATTCCTCTTGTTTTGTTCTTAAAAATATAATCTCACGCGCTTTGGAAATGTTTCGTTAGGCTCTCTAATTAAAATGTGTTCTACCGTTGTTTCAAAAATCTCAGGAAAACACCCACCTGGATGGCCGTCCGGAAGAAGTGAATGAGTGCAGGTGGTTTCTATATCTCCATGCTTATTTTTAATTTTTTCAAGCTGTTCTATTAGTTCGCTAATTTTCATTTTTGGCCTCAAATATAAGATTCATCAATAATCGCCGTAGGATGGGAAATTCAAAGGGTCAAAATTCAAAGGGTCAGACCCCTTGTTTTACGGTGTCTGTAACAGACTGTTACGCAGGGCCTCGGTGGCGGCTTGATGTTGCTGGTTGATGAAGTCCATCAGTATGGCCAGGCGGTCCAGCTGCTGGTCCTGCAGGTCCAGACCCGGCGTTAACAGGTCGGCTATCGCCTGCTGACAGCGGTTGAGCAGTTCCACGCGCTCCAGGGCTTCGTGGGCGCTCATTGGGCAGCTCCCATGTGTTCAACCTGTTCCGCCGTTTGGATGCCTTTGTCAAGCAGGCGGCGCAAACGGTTTCTAACGCTGTCGCCGGTACGCCCCAGCTTTAAGCCGATACGGGTGGCGCCCAGTCCTTGCGCTTTGAGCGTCAACGCCCGACGGTCTTCGTCCGCGGTCCAGGGTTTGATGCCGCCAAAGCTGGGTGGGGCGCTTTGCTGCTGCTCCAGCAGGGCGACATGCTTTTCCAGCAGGATCATATGCTGTTGCTGCAGTTGTGTGTAGTCGTCGAAGTTGACGTCGGGCTTGACCTGATAGCCGCCGGTTTTGCGGATCGCTGGCAAGACTTCCGACGTGACCCACTTCTTAAAGCGTTTGGCTTCCGGTTTGTGGCTGGTCAAAATGGCGCTGTAGAGGCCGGATTCGTTGATGCAAATAATGCCGCGCCCGCCAGTTTCGGGCCCCAAACCGCCGATTTGGCGGTTTGACTTTTCATCCACATCCAGCTTCTTTGTCATTTTAAAAGCATCGCTGTATTCGAGGATTTCAGCGACCTGCTTGGCGATGAACCACGGCTCGCCGTGATCGTCTAGGATAACGGCTAATTGATGGGTGTTGAATTGGTATTGTTGTAAAGCGTTCATGATGAACTCCGTGACTTAATAAAATTAAACCCGGCAACATGAGACCAAACAGGGTGCCGGACTGGACGGGTTGGTCTACCGGAGTCACGATCCGGCCAGCCTTGCGGCTGCCCATCCAGCCCGACCTAACGATGAGCTGAATTGTGCGCACAAAAAAACCGCGTGATGCGGCTCTTTGAGCCATGACTTCCGAGAGACCAATCCCGAGCAATAGATTTTGCTATTGCCCGTTTAGATTAGCCTCATCGGAACGCGTTTGTCAAATTAATCGACCAGGGGTTTTCTAGTTCCCACGGTCTCCGTGGGAATTCATACCTTGAACGCTCTGCGTTACGTGACGCGGAGCATCCCCACCTGCATTCCCACGCCGAGCGTGGGAACGAGGAATCACTCAAACAAATCCCCCTGGCGCTTTTTCAAATCCTGTTGACGCTGGTGTTTGATGATTTTATACAGCCATTGCAGGGTGATGTCATATTTTCGGCATAATTCGCGGTGATTGTTGCCGCTGAACTCGTCCCAAATTTTCTGGTCGCGGCGGCTGAGTTCGTATTCCTGGCCCTTGCAGATGTAGACGGGCGCGCCGCCCCAGTTTTTGCGGATGGTTTCGGCGGCCAGGTGGGCGCTTTGGCGGGCGGTTTCGGCGTCGATACCGCTGTCGATGAGGGAGGCGGTCACGCTGTTTTTGAGATCCTGCAGTATTTCCGGGTAGTTATCGTCTTGCATCGCGAATGGCCTGTTCCAGTGTGTCGATTTGTTTTAAAAGCGCCTCGTCCTTTCCGGCGTGATAGAGCTTTTTAAGAGCGTTTAATTCGTTGTTAAGGTGCATAAGAGCGTGGTTTTTTTCGCTGGCCGGGTTGCGCTGAACCGGCTGATAATCCTGATAACGCTTTTCCTGCAGCCAGCCCTGGGCCATTTTGCGCGCCTGTCCGGGCGGCAGTTGTTTTTGCGCTTCCTTGGCGGCGGCGTCGATGATCTGCTGGTATTGCTCGTCGCTCAACTCCCCCAGCTGGTGCCAGCGCATGGCCGCGCCGTTGCGGCCGTTTTTGTAGTTGAAGCTGGTCCAGAAGGCGGCGAAATATTTGCGCTGGCGCGCGCTCAACTGCTGATACCAGTCTTTGTTGTCGCGCGGCTCCATTTTATCGGCGCCGTAGCCGTGGCTGCTTAAACCGTCCCACAGCTGCTCGGCGTAGGCGACGGCCTGCGCCAGTTTGCCGGGTTCCGGCAGGCTGCGTATGACGACAGATTGAATGAAGCGTTTTTTACTCATGCGTTGCCCATGCCTCTGATTTTTTCTTCCACTTGTGCCAGCGCCACCACCGAGGGTTTTAAGGCTTTCGGTAAGTTCTGCAGCGCCATTTTTTGATTAATCCGCACCAATTCGCTACGGCTGACGGCGGCCAGGTTTTGATAGTGCAGGTTGCGGTTGTTGCCGTCGCGAAATATGACCACATGCCCCTGGGGTATCGGCCCATAGGCGCGCTGGTATATGAGCCAGTGATAGGGCGTCCAGGCGTTGGGCTGCGCTGTTTTAATATCAATGTAATCGTCTCTGTGGCGTATCCTCAGCGCGCCGACGGGCTGTTGGTTTTTGGGTTGATGGCCTTTTTGAAAGCGCGTGTTCCGGCCGCCGATATCCAGCCCCTTTAGGCCTTTGTTCCAGCTCGCGCGGCCTTTTTGAAAGCGGCCGCTGCGGCCGCTTTCAATGCCGTGCCTGGTGCAGGTTCCTTTAAGTGCGCACTGGCTGACGCGCCGGGAAAAGCGGGCGTTAAACGCCTCGGTCAGCTCCGACATCACCCGGCCTGCGCGGTTTTTTCGCAGCCAGTCCAGTTCCTCGTCGGTGTAGTTACGCGCCATCGTGGGGCAGCCCGTTAATCGGATCTTTCGTCATGTTGTGTTCGTGAATGGCGATCTGCGCGTCCAGCCTGAGTTTAGCATTGCCGATGATTTCGCGGGAGATGCCAACGACGGCCCGTGCGCGGTCCATTTCTTCCTTGAGCTGGTCGCCGCGAACGCTTTCGTCGCTCAGGCGTTCAAGCTGGGCGAACAGGTGATTATTGAGATCCGTGAGTTTATTCTTCATGGTTAAGTACCTCGAATTTTAGCTCAAGTGTGCGGCGCACCTTGAAGTTTTCTAAACAGTTATCGCAGTGCGCCTGTAACGTGGCGTCATTGACTTCAAAAAACGGTGTTTCCTGGCTGAACAGGTCGTCATCGTGAAAGTCGTTACGGCAGTGCGGGCACTGGAAGTGGATCATGAGGTCCTCCGGCCTTGTTTTTTGGCGTTTTCAATCAGCGCGGTGATGATGCCGCCGAGCTCCCGGCTGTCGCACCACTCCAACCGCTTTTTGCGGTACATTTTTTCCGCCATCGATCGGGCGTATTCCCAGGGGCGTTTGGCCTCCGCCAGCAGCGCTTCTATTTTTTGCAGCTGCGGGTTGCTGTCGGTGTTGTGGGGGCGGTTGGGGTAGTGCTGACGCTTGGCGTGTTTGTACAGATAAATGATCACTTTGTTGCGTTCAAACCCGGTCAGTTTGCCGGCGCTGCGCTTGCCGGTGAGCCTTTCCAGCAGGTCGCGGTAGCTGTCGTCATCGAGGCCGGCGTCTTTCTTCAGCAGGTGTATTTTTGCCAGGTCTTTTTTTCGGCGGGCGTCGAGCCGGGTTTTTGGCGCGGGCTTTTTCGGCGCCGGGGCCGCCTCGCCGCCGTTCGCTTCGATCTCGTTGGCCAGGGCGATCAAATGCTCCGCCTCTTGCATTTCCTGGTGATAGTTGACGCCCTGGGCGTGTTCGGCGATCTGGCGCAGTCGCTCGGCGCGGGCTCTGAGTTGTTGCGGGGTTTCTGTCATGGTTACATCTCCCGGCCGCCAGGGTTGGTCGACCGCCCGCAGCCTTCGCTCATCGGCTTGAGGGTCAGCGTCTTGCTGTGTTTCCACAGGATGACGGCGGTCAGCAGGCCGAGTGTCAACAGCCAGAAGTCATGAAAAAACACGCCGGCATTGATCAGGGTGATGGTGGTCATGTAGATAATGAGGGTTTTCATTGAGTGCTCCGGTTTAAGCCCTCTCCCCCAGGGGAGAGGGTTGGGTGAGGGTAAGATCAAACAATGCCGTCTTTAAACGCCTTCAGGGGTTTAAACTTGGGCGCGCGGCGCGCCGGAATGGTGATGGTCTCACCGGTTTGCGGGTTGCGTCCGGGGCGCTCGGCATGCACCGACACACTGAGCTTTCCCAGCCCCGGCAGTGTCACGTCGCCGTCGTTGGCGAGTTCTTCGTGAACGACGGTGGCCAGGTGGTTGAGGATGTGGTCGATGGTTTTTTTATCGATGCCGTCGGCGTGGTGGTGGATGGCGTCGATCAGTTCTGGTTTTTTCATGTGGTTTCCGTGGTTATGGGTTGCAACTGACGGTAAACGTCTCGGCGGTGGCCGGGGCGTTAGGGTCGGCTTTAATGTGAACGATTTCGGTTTGGCGGTCTCCTGTTTTGGCAAAGCGTTTTTTAAAGGCATAGCGGCGGCGCTGCCAGGCCGGGGCATAGCCGCCGCTGATAAAGCGCAGGCGCTGTTTTTCCAGCTCGGTGAGCGGGGAGGGCGGCAGCGTCTTTCCCCCGTTTTTTTTGGCCGCGCGAATGCTGGCCATGCGCCGGGCGGTGCGCAGGTCCTTGGGGTTGGCTTGCCCCCAGTCGATAATGGCCTGTTTGTCCCAGAAGCATTCCCCGCCGATTTTTTCATAAGGCGGAAAACCTTTGTCGGTATCGTTTTTTACCCCGTGCACGCCGGATCTGCTGTACCCCAGAATCTCGGCCACCTCGCGGACGTTAATCAGTTCGCTCATGCCATCCTCCTCTAGACGCTGGCCAGGTCGAGACTGAGCTGGTCGTATTTGCCGTGCTCGTTGCGCTCGTACAGGCGGATGTATTCGGCGGTGGCCACCACTTGCATGGAGTCTTTCAGCGCCAGCATGGCTTGTTGCCACTGCTCGTCGTCGATGTCCAGCTGCATCAGGGTGTAAATTCTGCCGATGCTGATTTTGCCTTCCTTGTCGGTCTGAAAGGCGTGCTCGACCAGCGCTTTGATTTCGACTCTTGAGCCTTCGGTCCACCGATGGATGCAGGCATCGACCAGTTCCTTGGCGGCATGCAGGCGTTCGTCGAACACTTTGATGTCAGCCTGGCTCAGCTTGATCTGGTAGCGGCCGTCGAAACTGCTCAGCGTCAGGTTGCCTTTGGCGCCGCCCATCTTGACGTCGTATTTTTCCGCCGACAGCGAGACGAAGGCGTTCAGGTCGTCTAGGACGCCGCGCTTGAAGGCCGTCATTTGGCTGCGTAGCTGGCGGGCTTTGTCGACCACTTCCAGCACCAGGTCGTTGCGGGTTTTGTCCAGTTCGCTGACGAGTTCGGCGGGCACCAGGTGGCCTCTGCTGTTGCGTAAGTAGCCGTATGGCGGCGTCTGTTTTCTATCGTCTGTCATGCTAGATTTCCTCTTTTTGGTTGATTTTTTCAAACAGATCGTCGGCGGCATCAATCAGTCCGGTTGCCATAAACAGCAGGAACACGCCGATGACGCCGATGATGTGGGCGGTGATGTTGGTGAGGGTTCTCATGTGCGCACCTCGTTCCACTCGACCTGACAGCCGTTGATGTGGGCCACTTTTTTGATGTAATGGCCGTGATCATTTTGCCCCTGGCCTTTTAAATAGTGGCGGATGCGCTCGGTGCCGGGGCAGTGATGCACTTCGATCAGCGGGTGCGGGTGGCGAAAGGTGACGCTGATGATTTCCACGCCCAGTTGCGCCAACTCCAATAAGGCATGGCTGGCCAGTTTGTTTTGTTGGCGGACTTTGTGGTGGTCGGGATAACGTTTTTTGCTAGTCATCGTGGTTTCTCCGATAGGGTCGGCCAGCCGTTCGAGGCTGGCCGGCGCCACCGCTTGCAGCGGCGGCATGTGCTGTTGTAGTTTGGCAATCATGTTTTGCAGGCGTTGCGAGTCTGTCATGATGGCTCCTTGCTGTGGCGGCTGTGCGGGCAGCCGCCGCGACACGCCTTGAACAGCTTGACGCGCATGGGGTTGATGGACGAAAACGGTTGTTTCTGGTGCTCAACACACACGTGTCCGGCCATTTCACCCATCACCGGGCAATCGACGGTCTCGTTCATAAAGGCACCTTTAACGGCTTTTTCAACTTCGGTTAAATTGCCTTTATAGCTGCCTTTCAACACCTGGTTGACGACGGCGGCGGAATAGCCCATTTTTTCACCCACCCATTTTTGACTATGGCGGCTGCATTGTTCGCGCAGGCTGTCAATCCAGGTCATGATCGACTCCTTCCTGATACACGATCTTCCCCAGGTTGGGGTCGTACAGGGTTTTCAGGCGCTGGATTTGCGGCGGCTTGGGGCCGGTGTTATGCCGCGGGTTAAAGCGGTAGCGCGCCTGGGTGCCGGGTTTGGACGGCTGCACCAGCAGCAGATAGTCGGCGTGATACAGGGTTTCCGCGTAGTTGCCGGCCTCGGAGGCTTTCACCGGGTGTTCCTCGGTGCTGGCCGCCAGCGCCAGTTCCCGTTTGTTGAAGCTCTTCAGGATCTTGAGGGTGCGCCACAGTTGTTCGCGGCCGCGGCCCTGGGTCACTTCGGAGCCGTCTCGGCGGACTCTGGGAGCCTCGATGCCGCAGTCGTTCAGCAGTTTGTAGCGATTGATATAGCCGGGGCCGTTTTCCCGCGGGACCGTGCCGTTGAAGGCGATAAAGCCGGCGGCTTCCAGCCCCTGCAGGTAGCTGCGAATGGTGCTGAGCTTCATGCCCCCTTTCATTTCCCCCTGCAGCTGCGGCCCGGTGAAGGTTTTCAGCCGGCGTATTTCGCCCCAGATGCGTTCGCGCTTGTTGAAGCCGCCTTGTTGTTCCATGTGGGCGGGTTGGCGGTTGTTAATCATCGTTTAACCCCGTTTTTTTTCATATACGGCAGCAAATCCGTTTCTTTTACGTATACCTTATAAAGCCTGTTGTTTAAATATGCCTCATAGCAGGAAATGCTTTTGCACAAAACAGGTCTTATGTTTTGCCCTCCAGTCAGCTTTTTAGCGGCTTTATAACTGATGATTACTTCAGTTAATGCTTGTACGCCGTCACGGCCCTGATCTGTTTTTTCTCCGGCATCGTTTGCCAGTTTTACCCAAAATTCACGGGGCTTGTTGCCGTATATTTTTGCGCTCAATATTGCTGCAGCCAAAACTCCGGATGAGAATCTTTCCGGCGGTAAATCCCATGAATCTATAAGTTTAATTGCGCCAATCCAATTATGAATCTCGGTATATATGTCAAACTTGAATTGACTGCTAATAGCCTTGATAGCAGTCGTAACACCATGGTTTTTAATCAACGTAGATCTCGGTGTAAATCCACAGCTTCGATAAGCGCCAAAAAGTTTATCTTTTGAATTCTCCGCAGCCATAGGATTATCAAATTGTTTATACAATTCACAAACCTGATCAATCGATTCACAACCATATACATCTACGTAAAGCTTATCTGGCGCCTCCAGCAACCCCTTTTCCCATAGTAGATTCCGCGTGTGCCCATCTAATTTATAAAGCAATCCATCTAAAGATGCCGCCGATACTCTGGAATGCGTCGCTGAGGTGTTTTTTAAATGTCTCGTAACTGCAAATTCCGCGCGCCTGGCAGTATCTCTCTGGATGGGATTTTCGTGGACTTCCGCCCATTCGCTGGGGGACATTGTTATCTGAATGATTTTCATCAAAGCCTCCTTTTCGGCGCTTCGCCGGTATACAGTTCGCGTTTGCTGCTCTTCCAGGTGCTCAGGTCGATCTGTGTCAATCCGGCATCCAGCGCGGTGCGGCGCACCAGTTCCAGGTTGACGCAGATTCTGCGCACGCAGCCGCGGGCCAGGTGCTGTATGCTGCCCTGCAGGTCGTCGGCAATCTCGACTTCCGGGCTGTAGAGTTCGGCCAACAGGCCCACGTCTTCCAGGTCGGCCGGTTGCGCCGGTACCCAGTCGAGCATGCGGTTGTGAAAACGCTCCCAGCCTTTGAGTTTGGCGGGGAGTTTTTCTTCGCCGATCATCAAAATGGCGGCATTGCTGCCTTCGTAGATGTCGCGGATAACTTCCACGGCTTTTTTCTCGACGATGTGGTCCATTTCATCGACGATCAGCGGCCGTCCGGATAACGCCAGTTGTTCGCTGATCTGTTCGGTCATGTCGTAGATGGTGGTGGCCGGCACGATGCCCATGGATTTCAGGATCGACACCAGCAGGGCCTTGCGCGTCCAGCTGGATTTGCATTCCACGTAATAGGCGCGGAAGCGGTTGGCGGTGTAGGCCGCGCTGAACGATTTGCCCCAGCCGGAGGGGCCGTAAAAGGTGACCATGCCGGGCAGGTGCGCGGGCCGATTGATGGCCCGGTCCAGGGCGCTGGAGCACAGCGACACGTTCGCCAACGGGGCGATGGTGTTGATTGCGTTATTTGTTTCTGTCATACTCGTTTCTCTCGTTTTTGCTAATGAGTTTGGCGTCTGTTGCAGCAGGCGCTTTTTCTTTATTGTTCACCACCAGGGTGAGGGTTGGGCGCACGGGCATCAGTGCTTCAATTCTGCCTTTTGCGCTTAAAATATCGCGGCGCATATAGCCGGCGTACTCTTCGGCTTCTTTCAGCGCATCGATCCAGCACCCGAGCATCAGTGCGCGTTCATGCTGGTTTTTTTGTTCCGCCTCGTCGAGCAGTGTCTGGCAGCGTTCAATTCGCCCTTTCCATCGCCCGATATGCAGGTCGGCATAACAAGAAAGCGTCTGAATCTCGCTGTAAAACAACTCCTTCAGCGCGTCTTCTGGTTTAGTCACGTTTTCCTCCAAGTTCTTGATAGGTTTGATCGATACTGTTGTAAACTTTCCCTCCGTTAAAGCTGTTGTAAAAGGTCATAATGTTCTCTGGCGGGGTTTCGCCGGATGTCACCGCGAGCGCAATACGCTTGCAGTAGCGGTATTTCTTGACATCATTCATGTCGATGGGGTCGGGCCACATTTCGGCCTGTTTCTGTTTTTCAATAACGGTATCCAACGTTGCCCGCGCGTCTTTATTGGCCTGTAACTGTTGCAGGTCGATGTGCATCTCTCCGCGTCGAGCTCTGTCCGCTGCCGCGGCGGCTTCCAGCGCCGGTGTGTTGTGGCTGTCGCCCACGGGCAGGCGGGTCACGTTGGATTGCTCGGCTTTCTCGCGCAACATTTCCTCGGCAATATCTTGAACATTGGCTCGCTTGGCGGCCTTCTTCAGCTCGCGCTTGGCTTCGGTCACGGCTTTCTGCTGCAGCTGCTTGGCTTTTGCCGCGACTTCCTGGCGTTCCAGGCCTTCGTAATCGGATCGGGCGATGCAGATAAATTCGTTATCGCCGTAAACCATGATGCGGCCGAAATCGTCGGGGTCTTGCAGACATAAAACCTTGTCGTTGGGGTGTTCTATCGACCAGGCGGCCAGCTCCGGGGCGATGTAGTAAATATTGTTGATCTTCAGGCCTTTTTTGCCAATGGTGCGCAGGCCGTCGCCGGTGCCGCCGATGACCGGCTGCAGCAATAGGTCCAGGGCGCGTTCATTTTTAATCAGGCGTAGCGGCTCGGGCCATTCCAGCGCCATTTGCGCCGGGGTTTTGCCTTTTAGGCTGCCATGCACCCGCTGGTGATAGATGTTTTCACACCAGTTGTCACAGAATTTTTGCAGTTGCTCGGCGGTCATTTTGATTTCAACCTGGTGGTCTTTTTTAAACAATCGCTCGGAAAAGGCTTTTCTGGCTTCGATGGCGGAGCGCTCGGCGACGTTATGGCCGATAAACCCCGGCATCAGCTCGAGTACATCGCTGCTGAAGCTGCGGAAAAATCGCTCGACGAAGGGTTTTTCCTGGGGGCTGAACGGGTTGGAGCGCACTTGCTGAATACCCAGACCACTGAGCACGCGCGTTACATGCAGACTGATGTAGTCTTTGCCGTTGTCGGTCTTGGCGACCTCCGGCATGCCCCATTGAATGATGGCTTTGCGCATCAGCTGGGCGTTGGCTTCCGAGATGGCGGTTTTGGTCACCAATATAATGGCTCGGCGGCTGTATACGTCTATCAATGCGGTCAGGGCGTAACGCCCGTCTTCCAGCAGAATATCGGCCGGGGTGCCGTCGAGTTGCCACTCCTGATTGAGTCTGAAGACGTGCGCGGCGGCATCGCCGAACGCCAGCATGCGCTTGTTTTTCCATTCGTCTGGGTTGACGGTCGCCAAATAGGCGTCGTGGTTTTCTGTTTTCCAGTTGTTTGTCCAGCGTTCTAGCGCCCGTTTGCCGGGCAAATCCACGTCGCTGCCGCTGAAACGTTCTTGCATGGCCCGGTACAGCAAGGCGCTGCTGATGTGCGGATATTCCCGGATCATGCCGACTATAAATTGTTTTAAGTCGTCGTCACGGTCTATCTTTGAAGTGCCTTTACGATTGCCGTAATGGCCGCTTAAACCGCCCGTTCCTTGCTGATTTAAACGCTCAATCCAGCGGTAAACGGTGGCCGAATGAATGCTGGGAATGCAGTCTCGAACCCAGTCGTCAACGTCAATCTGTTGGGCGTTATACAACAAACAGAATTGCTGGTGCGCGACGCTGAGACCTAAGCCTGAACGCTGAATGTATGCCCTGCGGGCCAGCAAAACGGCGTTTCTGGCATCCATGCGCAGTTTTGCATGGCCGGTCAGGGTGGTGGATGCAATCAGGCCGGCTTCCCGCTGCGCCTGGATTTGTGTCGCGGTCATGCTGTCTTTCAGCTTGAGGTGACGGGAGGCGACTTCCCCGGCCTGGCGCTCTGCGCTGATGGATTGGGCGGCCAGGTGGGCGCGGGTTTCGGCGGGGAGGCAGTCGATTGGGTATTCTTTGCCGCCGCCTCGGCATTGACGTTGCTGATAAGGCCAGGATTCGCGTTTAGAACGCATTTGTATTGCTCTTTCAGTCGTTGGTAAGCCCGGTATACCAGCTAATTCTTTAGCGCTGTAATGGGTCTTCATGCCGGCTCTCCCAACACCTTCTTGATGTCCTTGATCTGCCGGGCAACCTCTTGTTTCATGATTTCCAGCTTGCCCAGTTCGCCCTCCAGCACGTCTTTGCCGTAAGAAACCTTGCCGCCGCGCATACCGACATGCCAGTCCGTCAAGCGGTGCGAATGGCATATTTCCTCCAACACCAGCGCCTGGTAAAACGGAATATTAAAGTCTTCGCGCGATTCGGATGACCAGGCATCCAGCATATATTTGCTGACAGTTCGCCCTTCCAGTCGGCTCATTTCGCAGGCGATTTGATGCCTATCCAGGGGGCTGACTTTCAAAATATCCGTGACTAAATGACACACCGTCACACGGAAGTCCATGGTGCCCTCGCTGACTTCAGCGGGCTCAGGGATATCGAAAATATCTAACGTTAAATGGTCTTTTACACAACTCATGTCAAATTCCCCCACTACACATATACATTGCGCTTTTTTTACTTTTCTTTATCATCATGGGTAAGCGTTTTTTTTGGGCGCCCTTGCGGTCTGTTCGGTAAGCCGTCAAGGTCATACCGCTCAGGAAACAAAATCTGCGGCGTAAGCCCCACCGCATCAGCGATAACTTTTTCCATTCTTGGATAAGGCTTGTTGAACGCGGCATATAAGGTGGATCGCTCAACCCCAGCCTCTCGCGCATAGTGCGCAAGAGACCGACCCTGGAGGCTGACGCGATAAATAACCCACGTGCGGCGGCGGCGTGGGTCGGTGAATATCTGCTTTAAACTGCTATCTATATCATTCATGGAATAGATATTAGCAGTTTCCTGCTATTTAGCAAGTAGTTATTTGCTATTTCGGAGTTACGAAAGCGAATTTTTTTAGCATAAACCTGCAACCAATTGATATATAACATGAATATTAAACTACGAAATTACAAATTAAGTCCGAAAGCCGTTTCGGAGTTGCTAATATGAACTCCGAAATGCAGGTACTTGCTAAAAGGTTGAGAAAATGTGTCGAAATAGTAGGTGGGGCTGACGCTCTTTCGCAGAAAACCGACATTCCACGACGTACTTTAGATACTTACCTTACTGGGCAAGCCGAACCAAAAGCATTTAGAACTCTTGCTATTGCTAATGCTGCTAACGTGTCAGTGGATTGGTTGCTTACAGGACAAGAAGAGAAATTAAGCCTGAACGAGTTTTATGACGATCCAGAAGATCACCAGGTCAATCATCGGCGTAGAGACTATATACCGGAGGAATGGGCGGAATTCGCCCGCATCCCCTTATATAATACAGAGACATCAGGCGAGCGCGGCGTTGGTGCGCAAGTGGAGCAAGGGCGCGGCAGTATTGCGTTTAGCAAAAATTGGCTGCGTTCAAAAGGATTGCATGAACAACACCTGGCGACAATTACGGCCAGAGGCGACAGTATGGAGGGGACAATTAAAAACGGCGACATCTTGTTGGTGAATCTACTGGATACCAACATCGGAGAGGACGCTATCTATGTAATCAGGCGGGATGGTCATTTGTTCGCCAAGCGCCTGCAGCTGATGTTTAGCGGCGAACTCTATATCAAAAGCGACAACCCATCATATACCACGCAAGTCGTCACTTTAGACAAAGCATCTGATCTGAAAATTCTAGGACGTGTCGTCTGGATTGGTCACGAAATTTAAAATTAAGTCGCAAACCAAGCGACGCAAATTGCGCTAAAAAAATGACTCAATTCGCAAACCAAGCGACGCAAACGTAAAAACACAAAAAAAATCAAACGGCCCTTAAACCCTCGCAATACCGCGCAAACAAAGGGATTCCCGAAAAAACCAAAAATATTCGTTTAATACCGCTTGTCGCAATCCAAGTGTCGGG
>AZIC01005103.1_pt1 | contig 30084 bp, 32 predicted proteins | sample 359061 | NCBI WGS metagenome assembly AZIC01 (sample SAMN02429709, study PRJNA222657) | marine sediment metagenome | biome: Sediment sample; isolation source: sample MGS-MES from oil contaminated site at the harbour of Messina (Sicily... | place: Italy: Messine | collected 2011-04-30 | depth 1 m m
TCTACTAAAAAAGGCCGCAAATGCGGCCTTTTTTAGTAGTGCTGATCGGTTATTCAGCCCATTTTATAATCAGGGCTGGTCATAAGCGCCGATGAACGAAGCTTATGATTTGGCATTAGCGTCCGTTTCTGCGGCTTCAATTTCAGCTTTTACCTTACCCATATCCAGGCCTTTTACCTGCGTAATCAGCTCTTCCAGTGCATTCGCTGGCAACATACCCGCCTCTGAAAACAGCACAATCTGCTCACGGAAAATCATCAGCGTAGGGATTGAACGGATCTGAAAGTGCGCGGCAATCGCCTGCTCGACTTCCGTGTTTACCTTGGCAAACACGATATCTGAATGTTTTTCAGACACTTCTTCGTAAATAGGCCCAAATGACTTACAGGGACCACACCAGGGCGCCCAGAAATCAATAATCACTATATCGTTTTCTACAATGGTTTTTTCGAGGCTTTGCTCAGTTAATTCAATAGTTGCCACTTTCAGTCTCCCATAGAGTTCAGGCGTGTTTCACAGTTAATGAACCCGTGCCAGGAGACAGACTGCCACCTTAACCTTGAATACAGCCAGCGATACAACAAACAGGCTCTACACAAATCCACTAAACCAAACGAAAATATTAACATTTTCTTATGTTGTGGTCGATCACCGAGAATAAAACCCCCGATATCAGAATACGGCCTGATCTACCAGCATTTATCAGCTTATACGCTTTAATCTATATATGACTTACAACACCCCTGATAAGCAAACAGCACTCACACTGGTGATTGACCAGGGCTCTCACGCCAGCCGCCTCGCTATATTTGATGCCACCGGGCAGCTGATACAGCTCAACTCATGCCCACTCAACACGCAGATTAATGGCCAGCATATTGAGCAGGATCCAGTGGAGATGCTTCAATCCATCAGAAAGTTACTCAATGAGGTGTCCATAGATCGCCGCCAGCAGTTGCAATCTGCCGGTCTATGCACACAACGATCAACAATTGTGGCCTGGAACACACTCACCGGGAAGGCACTATCACCGGCCATTAGCTGGCGCGACCTGCGTGCACAGAGCAGCGTAGAAAAACTGCGCCCACAGCAGCAACGCATTCGACAGCTCAGCGGTCTGCCACTGTCGGGCCATTACTCGGCAAGTAAAATGCGCTGGCTAGTTGAACACAATATAGAGGTTGCGCGCGCACTTAAACAAGGGCACTTATGTATTGCACCACTCGCCAGCTATTTATTATTCCATTTGCTCAGAGAGCAGCCTGTAAAAATCGACCACAGCAATGCACAGCGCAGTCAGTTACTGGATGTAAACAGCCTGAACTGGTCCGCGGAACTACTCGAATCATTCCATATTGACGAACAACTGCTACCTGAGCTGTGCCCGGTGCAACACCTCTACGGACACCTGAAGATAATCAATACGCCGCTGAACACAGTTTGTGGTGACCAGAATGCCGCGGTTTACGCCTACCCAGGACTAACTAACACGGACTGCCTGATTAATATGGGCACCGGAGCCTTTCTGTTAACTCCATGTGCAGAAGCCAGCACTCACCCCAGGCTACTTCGCACCATCGCCAGCAGTCACCAGGCGACTGCAGAATACCTCACAGAGGGCACGGTGAATGGTGCCGGTGCCGCGATTAGCTGGATGCTTGAAAATGACAAAGCCTCTCAGGCATTGACTGAAACAGCCCTGTTCGAAAAATTACCGGGCTGGCTAGAAGAAACAACTCATCCGCCACTGTTTATAAACACAGTGGCCGGGCTTGGTTCTCCCTGCTGGTGCACAAGGATTACACCCGGCTTTATCACCCCCGGCGAGCATAGCCTCAAGGAGAAATATACGGCTGTGATTGAAAGCATTGTGTTTTTACTTTTCTATAATTTACAGCAGCTGCAAAGTCTGCCAGAAAAAATTTACATGGGTGGCGGCCTGTCACAACTCGACGGCCTTTGCCAGAAACTCGCCACGCTCAGCCAGGTCAGGGTCATACGTTCGCAGATAACAGAAATGACCGCCCGTGGCTGCGCCTGTCTTTCACAGCGAGAAGCAACACAGCATGCGCACTCTTTACCAATACCCGTGTCCGATACGTTTAAACCACAGCAAGACTCTCCATTTATAAAACGATATCAGCATTTTGTCGGAGAATTAGAAAAGCGCTGTAACAGCAACTAAACTCATAGATATTAGAAAAACATTTAGGTTGATTTGTTATGGCTATTCCACATCTGGTTGCGCATCGCGGCCTTATGGCTAACTACCCTGAAAATACCTTAATAGCACTGGAGTCCGCATTACTCTGTGGTGCCTCATATATAGAATTTGATGTACAGTGCACAGCGGATGGAGAACTCGTCGTTTTTCATGATGTAGACCTGCATAGAACCACCGGCATAAACGGTAATTTATTCGAGATGAGTTACGAGGAGCTCAAAAACATACGCGCTCATGAGCCTGAGCGATTTTCACTGGCGTTTTTTAATCAACGCATTCCCCGACTTTCCGATGTGGTACAACTGCTGCAAAATCACCCTAGAGCAAACGCTTTCGTCGAAATAAAAGAAGAGTCTTTAGATCAATATGGCGTAGACAGTATTATGTCTGAACTGCTATCTACGCTAGACATCATCCATACGCAGTGCGTCATTATTTCCTATGATCAACGCGCCATCGAATACACAAAGAAACACAGTGATTTCCTCACTGGCTGGGTACTACATAATTATGATGAACGGAGTCATCAGATTGCAAAAGAACTACAGGCAGATTATCTAATAGCGAATCATCGAAAAATTCCACATAACAGTGATCCCTGGCCCGGCCACTGGCACTGGATGGTGTATGACATTACCGATCCCGAACTGGCACTGCATTATGCCAGCCATAATATTCCGCTGATCGAAACACGCGATGTCTGTGCACTGTATGAACACCCGGTACTTGCACTCAACCTGGCATCTAGCGAGGCACAGAATTAAACCGCAGATGTGCGAGCAGTATGATGTGATCATTATCGGTGCCGGTATTCAGGGCGCGGGTGTTGCACAGGCAGCCGCACTGTGCGGCTATAAAACACTGGTGATTGAAAAAAACACAGATGCCGGAATGGGTACGTCCTGTAAATCCAGTAAGCTGATTCATGGTGGCCTGCGTTATCTGGAAAGTGCTCAGTTCAAACTGGTAAAGGAATCCCTGGCTGAACGAAACCGCCTGCTACAGAATGCACCCGATCTGGTTAAACTGATTCCTTTTCACATTCCCGTTTATCAGCATAGCGCGCGCCCAGCATGGATGATTTACCTGGGCCTGTTAATCTATTCTCTATTTAGCCTTAAATCGTTTACACGTATAACAAAGAAAGACTGGTCCTCCCTTGACGGGCTTAACACACAACACCTCAAGCAGGTATTTAAATATTTTGACGCACAGACAGATGATCAACAGCTAACTCGACGCGTCATCCACTCGGCCTGTGAGCTCGGTGCTGAAATAGTTTATCAGGCTGAATTTATCTCTTCTGAATACAATACAAAACACAATGTCAGCTACAGATCACAACAACAGCAAATCAACGTCGAAACAGAATATCTCATCAACTGCAGCGGGCCGTGGGCACAACAGACACAGAAAAAAATCCGCCCCCATTTACACCTGCCAGAGCTTGATCTAATTGCAGGAACGCATCTAATCATTAACCGCCATCTGAAATGCGGCGCCTATTATCTGCAGACCAGTGATAACAGGGCGGTTTTTGTTACCCCATGGAAAAAATCACAAACGCTAATTGGCACGACTGAAAGAAGTTATACGGGTGACCCTGACCTGATAGAGCCTACTGCTGAAGAAATTAACTACCTGATTGACACCTACAATCTAAATTTTGATCGTAAGATTTCACACCAGGATATTCACCAGAGTTTTTGCGGGCTGAGAGTATTGCCTGCAACAAACGCAGATATATTCAATGCATCACGAGACAGCATGATGATTAGTAACGCAGAATTACCGGGATTGATTACACTCATTGGAGGCAAGTTAACCACCTACCGAGCCAGTGCTGAAGAAGTGATTCGCCATATAAAAACAAAAAAACAGCATCACTGCAAAGCAAAACAGACGCGAAATCTAAGTCTCGATTAACGTATCTCGATATTTTGTACGTATAGCAAAAAAATCGTCCAGATTTGCAAAAAACAGTTCCACCAGCATCGGATCGAAATGCTTGCCAGACTGTTCTTTTAACAAGGCAAATACATCTTCATCTTGCCAGGCCTGTTTGTAGCAGCGAGCAGATCCTAATGCATCAAAAACATCCGCTAATGCGGTAATTCGCCCATAAAGATGAATGTTGTTTTCTTTTAGTGCAGACGGGTAACCGCTACCATCCCATTTTTCATGGTGCTGCAATGCAATAATCGCTGCCGTTCGCAAAATGGGGCGCTCACTGTGTTTCAACATGTCATAGCCAATGGTGACATGGGTTTTCATGACTTCAAATTCTTCAACTGTCAGCTTGCCTTTTTTATGCAGAATGGAATCAGGAATCCCTACCTTTCCAATGTCGTGCATAGGGGAAGCCATGGCGATAAGGTCAGCCTCATAAGCATCCACCCCGGAAAGCAGCGCCAGCAAGCGCGAATATTCGGCTACCCGTTTCACATGCAGTCCGGTTTCTTTTGACCGTGTTTCACCAATCGATCCCATGGTAAAAATAACTTCTTTCTGTGTTTCGATAATCTCCTTATTAAGCAGCTTTAGCTCTGCCATTGCATTATCAATAACAACCTGCTGCGAATCCTCGAAAGCTTTTAACTTGAGATGAGTTTTGATTCGCGCCATCAACTCTGCAGCATTAAATGGCTTGGTAACATAGTCCTGCGCACCTGACTCAAAGGCTTCTATCAAACTATCTTCATCGGTTTTAGCGGTGAGAAAAATAACCGGTAGATCATCAACCTGGTGACTGTTTTTAATCTTGCGACACACCTCATAACCATTCATTCCCGGCATCATTACATCCAGCAACACCAGATCATATCTATTTTCCTCAATCATATTCAGTGCGCGCACGCCACTCGTTGCATATGAAAGATCATATTCCCTATCACCCAGCAGATTGGCAACAACCTGAATATTTTTCGGCCCATCATCTACGATAAGAATTTTAAAGCGCTTTATCATGCTGCCCACTCTTCATTTTTTGTATACTAAGATTTAATGTTGTAAGCAATTTCTGTGTCGCTTCAACATCAAACGACTGATTTGCTGTCCTTAACTGCCTTATCAGTCGCTGAAACTCGGGCATATCGAATTCACTGGCCAGTGTACATAGTCTATCAAACAACACCTCCATGCCTGAAAAACTCCCTCTATTCTTTGCCTTTTCAATCTCATCTTCATATGTAATTATTTCAGTATAAAAATCAGCTTCAGCTGACATCAACTCCTGATCAAGCTGGTTACTATCACCCCCTGCAACAACATGTACCATTTCAGCCGACTCAACCTGCAGGAAGTGACTTAGACACTGGTTGAGTTTTTCCCTGCTGAGCGGCTTATACAAAACATAATCGAAAACGCCACGTTTTTTATCGGCCCTGTTATCTTCAACGACCGATGCTGTTACCGCGATGACGGGGACGGCAGATATTTCATCATCTGCCTTTATAATACGGGTGGCTTCAATGCCATTCATGATCGGCATGCGCACGTCCATTAACACCAGATCAGGCCGCTCTGATCTCACCATATTAATAGCCTCCTCACCATTAGCGGCCTGAAGAATTTCAAAAGGCTGCGAGATCAGGTATTCACCAATTAATTCACGATTCACGTCAATGTCATCAACGATCAGAATTTTTGCCGCTTTAAACTTAATGCTTTTTATATTTTTTTCTGTGCTGACCGCACCTTCATCTACCACTTCCGGGGTTTTAATGAGCAGATCGAAACGACTACCGATATCTTTTTTACTATCCACCGACAGTGCGGCATTTAATATTTCAGCAAGGCGAACACTAATCGCCAGGCCCAGACCAGCACCGCCAAACTCTCGTGTACTCTGGTCATCCTGCTGTACAAATATATCAAATATATTTTTCTGATCTTCTTCAGCGATACCAATACCTGTATCCTGCACTGATATCTTGAGACTGGAGAAAAGATCTTCTGGCACTTCAGGCTCATATACTGCAGAAATAACGACTTTTCCCTGTCGTGTAAACTTCACTGCATTGTTTACCAGATTAAATAATATCTGCCTTAAACGTAACTCATCAGACAGAATAATATCTGGCACTGATGGATCTATAAACAGCTCGATAGTTAAGCCCTTTTCTTCTGCAGAAATGGCATATACATCTTTAAGGTCATTCAGCATCTGCCGGATATACACCTTATCCACATCAACTTTCATTTTTCCTGCTTCAATTTTCGACAGGTCCAGTATGTCATTGATAAGACTCAGTAGATTTCGACTGCCCGACTGAATTGATTTTACATAGCCCAGCTGCTGCTCATTCAACCCACTATTCGCCAGTACGTCAGTAAAACCTATCACCGCATTCATCGGCGTTCTGATTTCATGGCTCATATTCGCAAGGAACAGGCTTTTTGCCTGATTAGCAGCTTCTGCTTTTTCTTTGGCTTCAGACAGGGCCGCATTCACATTTTTTAGCGTAGCCGTTCTTTCGCTGACTTTCGCCTCCAGCAAATCATTTGCCTGCTGTAATTTCTGCTGTGCCAGTCGTCTCTCTGTTATATCTCTGGCGGCAGCCAGCACCAGGCTTGCATCATCAATATCCAGAAAACCATAGTTCACTTCAACCGGCAGCAATCGCCCATCCTTACCTTTATATTCAGTTTCCAGCGAAAGATTTCCCTGCTCTCTGAGCTTACCCAGTAGAATTTGCAAATCAGCTTCTTTGTTGTATCGATTATCTATCTCAAGCATTTTTTTCTGCAGCAGCTCTTCCCTGAGATAGCCCAATGACTCGCAGGCTTCGTTATTGACATCAACCAGGTCTCCCTCCACAGAAAATATAAACAGGGAATCTACCGACTGCTCAATCACCTGACGAAATCGCATCTGACTTTCTATCAGTTCCGTATTACGCAATTCAAGCTGATACAACATGGTATTAAACTCATCCGTCAAAATACCAATTTCGTCTTCACTTTCTTTTTCTGCTCTCAGGCTATAATTTTTCTCTGCCGAAATTTTTGAAGCGGTTTCCGTTAAATGTTCAACAGGAACAGAAATAATTTTCTGTAATCGACTTGCCAGCAAATAGGCAATCAACGCGCCAATAGAAATAATCAGGAACAGCCCCATTATGGCGCCGGAGATAAATTCATGAACCACACTGTCATCAAACTCAAGATACAGGTATCCCATAAGCTCATTATCAATGCTTATCTTGTTTAATACCTGAAATGTAAGATGGTTAATCTCAATAGTGCTTTTAATTTCATTTAGCAATGGCAGTTTGGCTGGCGCACGGGTATAGGCCGCAAAAACATCGCCCCGACGATCATATAAAATGGCACGTGTAATCTGTTTCTTTTCACGTAGAGACGAGAGCGATGCATTCGCACCCGCGGCATCGTCAAACACCAGAAATCCGGATGTGTTGTGTTTGACAATTTTTGATAACACCTGCAAATCTGCTTGCTGTATTTCTTTGAGAACGATCACTTCTCTAATCAGAATGCTACTTCCAACAGTTATTAGACCTATTAAACTCACTGACATGATAATGATCATCAGCTTGTTTTTAATCGAGGTAATATGAAAAAATTTTCGCATGTGATAATAGACCAGGCTGAAATTGACTTATCAGGACGCTCTAGACAGTTAGCAGTATAACTGAAGTATTCGCTTTTATATTCACATTCGCGAATTATAACCCTTTGAGTATAGGCTATTTTTATCCTGATGCTTACCTTACAATCAGTCGTTTTAGTTACGAGATTACTTTATGTCATCATTACAGGCTTTGATATTTGATGTAGATGGAACACTGGCAGATACAGAACGTGATGGCCACAGAATTGCCTTTAATCAGGCATTCAAACAGGCGGGGCTGGACTGGGACTGGTCAGTCGACCTGTACGGTGAATTATTACAAGTCACTGGCGGTAAGGAGCGTATGGCGTTCTATCTGGAAAAATTCAATACCGATTTTCCAACAGATGACACCACGCCCCAACTCATTAAAGAGCTACACCAGTCTAAAACACGTCATTACACCGAACTACTCGCCAGCGGTGCCATTCCACTGCGTCCCGGCGTTGAGCGACTGATTAATGAAGCCCGGGCGCAGAATATGCGGATTGCTATAGCCACCACAACCACACCGGAAAATGTTACCGCTCTACTGGAACACACTCTCGGCGCAGGCTCCTGCGACTGGTTCGAAGTGATAGCGGCGGGTGATATAGTGCCCGCGAAAAAACCGGCACCTGATATATATGACTGGGCTTTAGAAAAGCTGGCCTTACCTGCTGAAAACTGTCTGGCATTTGAAGACTCTGAAAACGGCATAAAGTCATCACTGGGCGCAGCCCTGAAAACCATCATTACCATCAATGACTACACCCGGGATCACGACTTTAGCGGTGCAGCACTGGTGCTTGATAATATGGGTGAGCCAGATCAACCCTTTACCACACTGGCCGGCGACAACTATGGGGCAAGCTATCTAAATCTGGATATGCTGAAAAAACTGCACGCCGCATAATGCCTGCCTGGGCCGATATTACTTCAGCAGCTAGCACGCCTGCGCTCAATACCAGACGGAGGATTCATTTGTGATCAGCCAGCAGACCCTCAGTTTTCACACCAGAGGCCGAGGCACGCAGAATATCAGCCATGATATTAATGCCCTGGTCGAACACTGCGGGTTTCAGACAGGTATTGCCCATCTGTTTGTGCAACACACCAGCGCCTCACTGATGCTGTGCGAAAATGCCGACCCGACAGTACGCGATGATCTTGAGCGATTTATGCACCGATTAACACCTGACGGTGACCCGCTTTACCGACATACCGATGAGGGCCCGGATGACATGTCAGCTCACGTTAGAACAGTGTTAACCGATAGCAGTCTAACGATTCCAGTCGGCTCCGGCCAGCTACTCCTTGGCACCTGGCAGGGTATATTTTTATGGGAACATCGAACACATCCCCAGCATCGTCGAATTATCATTACACTCTACGGGGAATAAGACTGCTGCTATACTCCAGAAAATAGTTAAATATCATGGATACACACTATGTCTGGCACAGCACCTCAAATAAAAAATGACGCACTTTATCGACTCCTCAGAGAAGGCGATATAGAGCAGTTTAATAATCGGCGCGCTCAGGGCGAAGCCTGTGATTTAACCGGCGCAGATTTTCGCGGTGTCGACCTTAGCGGGCTCAATGCAGACGGCCTGGATTTCAGTAACAGCTATTTTCGCATGTGTAATCTACGCGGCATCGATTTCAGCAATACCCGACTGGAAGGCGCAAGCATCCATGGCGCACAGATTTCCGGGGTGTTTTTCCCCGTCGCACTAACTGCTGATGAAATTCTGCTCTCTCTGGAGCACGGCACCCGCATGAGATACAAGGCCTAGGCATGCCAGCATTAAACACACCCGATAGAGACGCATTCGAAAAACTGCTAGCCCAGACTGATGAAAACATTAATCTGGCACAGGCGGCACTGATGGTTGCGCGCCTTGAGTACCCGTCACTGGATATTGAGAGCTATCTGACAAAAATTCATGATATGGCTCTGGAGATTCATCATCGTCTACCAGACACAGCCAATGCGGCAGAAATACTCAAACTACTGAATCATGTCCTGTTCATCGAAAAGGGCTACGAGGGCAACACCAGCGCCTACTACGATCCTCGCAACAGTTTTCTTAACGATGTAATCGAGCGCAAGCTGGGCATTCCGATTAGCCTGTCTATTCTGTATATGGAAGTAGGGCATGCACTTGGCTTACCTCTGGCTGGCGTTTCTTTCCCCGGACATTTCCTGGTCAAGCTGGAAATCAGCGATGGCGCGATCGTACTTGACCCGTACTTTGGTGGAATGTCACTGAATGAAGATGACATAGAAGAGCGGCTGCAGGAATACTATGGTCCAAAACTGGATAAGTCCCGACTGCATGGCGTACTCGCCACCTGCAGCAATAAGGAAATCATTTTGCGCATGTTACGCAACCTGAGAAATCTTTATATGCAAACAGACGCCTTTGAAAAAGCGCTTTCACTGGCAGACATCATGGTCGGCCTGGATGACGATCAGGCTGATGCGCTGAAAGCGCGCGCCGCAATTTATGACCAGCTGGAATGCCATACCCCGGCCCTTGCCGACTACAGCGCCTATCTGAACATTTCCGCTGAAACCCAGGGAAACAAGTACATTCGTGCACGCGTGATTGATCTTGCACAATCTGTCAGGCAGGTTTGCTAACCTCCACTTTGACAGTCTGTAGTTAATAAATCAAAATACACCGCCTTAATTAACCGCAATTCACACACTAACAAGCGAGCGCTGTGAACAGACCCTTCTCTCCTCCCATTGTTCTCTGTTTTTCAGGCCTTGACCCGACCGGCGGCGCAGGCATCCAGGCCGACATTGAAGCGATTGGACAACATGGCTGCCATGCCACACCCATCATTACCGCGAATACGGTACAGGATACACAGAATGTCGCCAGCTTTGAGCCAGTAGATGCCGAGCTCATTCTGAAACAGGCGCGCACGGTTTTTAATGACATGCCGATCAAGGCCATTAAAATTGGCATGCTGGGTTCCGGGGAAGTCGCAGAAGCCATTTTTACCCTGATACGCCAGTACCCGGAAATTCCGGTGATTTACGACCCGGTCTTATTTGCGGGTGGTGGCTCCAGCCTCGCTTATAAAAATCTGCTAGATGCCATTCGTACGCTGATTATTCCAAACACCTATCTACTGACACCCAATATACCTGAAGCCCTGCACCTGACTAACCAGAAAGTTTCAGCCGAAGCCGCGGCCCTGCACCTGAACAACATGGGTGCAGAGTATGTACTGGTCACTGGCACCCATGCGAAAAACCGCAATGTCATTCACAAGCTCTATCACACATTAAAATGCACAGAGACCTATACCTATAATCGTCTGGATAATGTTTATCATGGCTCGGGTTGCACCCTCGCAGCCAGCGCAGCGGCTCTCATTGCGCAGGATATAGAGCCTATCAATGCCTGCCAGAACGCCCTTGATTACACCTACCGATCTCTGCTAAAAGCTCACCGCCTTGGCAGAGGCCAGCTAATACCTAACCGTCTATAAACGCCACCTCGCGAACACTGTAATGAAAAACAAGCTGCACGGACTTTATGCCATCACTCACGAAACATTGATGCCAGTGGATCTATTTGCAGGCATGGCAGAGAGTGCATTATCTGCCGGGGCGCAGATTATTCAGTATCGAGATAAAAGTAATGATCAGACAAAAAGGCTACAACAAAGTAAGCGCCTGAGAGAATTATGTAATCAGTACAGTGCATTACTGATTATCAACGACGATATACAACTGGCGCAGGCCTGTGACGCAGATGGCATTCACATTGGTAAAGATGATGAAGCAATTGAATCGGTAAGAGCCGCCGTGGGCAATGACATGATTATTGGCGTCAGTTGTTATAACGATATTCATCTGGCACATCGGGCAATTCAACAGGGTGCAGACTATATTGCCTTTGGCAGCTTCTTTGGCTCACAGATCAAACCCGATGCACCGCGAGCGACACCTGAACTAATTTCTCAGATTAAATCTCAGCACGCTATTCCCGTGTGCTGCATTGGTGGCATCACACGTCAAAATTGCGCGCCATTAATCACTGCCGGCGCAGATATGCTCGCCATCATTTCTGATATTTTTACCGAACAGAATCATCAGTTGATTCATGACAGGTGCAGCGCGTATGTGAACGCGCTGAAAATACATCCCGCACACACCGAGTAATTTTTTCCCTGCTTCAATCTGTGCTCTAACAGGGTTAAATCACTTCGATTTCTTTTTTGGGTAACAGAAACAGTCAGAGGTATGATCATTCACCATACCCACTGCCTGCATAAATGCATAACAGATGGTTGAGCCAACAAACTTAAAGCCTCTTTTTTTCAGATCCTTACTCATTGCATCTGATTCAATCGTCATGGCCGGTACATCTGCCATGTTTTTCCAGCGATTGATTTTTGGCTTGCCACCAACGAACTGCCAGATGTAATCACTAAAGCTGCCAAACTCATCTCTCACCTGAAGAAACGCGTTTGCATTAATCACCGCGGCATTAACTTTAAGTTTATTTCTCACGATTCCCGGATTCTGTAACAGCTTTTCAATTTTCTTCGTCGAATATCGCGCTATTTTCTGCGCATCAAAACCATCGAATGCCTGTCGATAATTTTCACGCTTTCGCAAAATCGTAATCCAGCTTAGACCAGCCTGCGCACCTTCAAGAATCAACATTTCAAACAGATGCTGATCATCATAGCTGGGCACACCCCACTCCTGATCATGATATTGCTGGTAAAGCTCATCATCACCAGCCCAGGTGCATCGTTTTACTGTTTTAGCCATACCCTTACTCCCTCCATAAGATTAGCGGATTGCAGCTGCTTTTTATCAGCAAGGCTAATATAGCTCGTATTTTTCATGTAAAATAGCCGGCCTTTTGTTAATTGCGTGATCAGGTGCATTTGTATGTCTCAGAAACACTCTCAGGCCGAGCTTTTTAATCAGGCACAAACGGTTATTCCCGGCGGCGTCAATTCACCTGTCCGGGCGTTTAAAGGCGTTGGCGGCACACCGGTTTTTATTGATCGAGCAAAAGGCGCTTATATCTGGGACACAGACAATAAACGCTATATTGATTATGTCGGCTCATGGGGGCCAATGATTCTGGGCCATGCACACCCGGATGTCATTAAGGCGGTGAAAGATAGCGCCGAAAAAGGCCTGAGCTTTGGCGCACCAACCGCCATCGAAACTGAAATGGCCGAGCGCATCTGCCAGATCATGCCCTCCATAGAATCTGTACGCATGGTTAGCTCTGGCACTGAAGCCACCATGAGCGCAATTCGCCTGGCCCGTGGCTTTACCGGAAGAGACACCATTGTAAAATTTGAAGGCTGCTATCACGGCCATTCAGATTCACTGCTGGTCAAAGCCGGTTCTGGCGCACTGACGCTAGGCGTCCCCAGCTCACCCGGCGTACCCGCCTGTCTCGCAGAGCACACGCTGACGCTCACCTATAACGACATTGATCAGGTACGAGACACCTTCAAATCCATGGGCGATAAAATTGCCTGCATCATTGTTGAACCCGTCGCGGGAAACATGAACTGCATCCCGCCGGTTACAGGCTTTCACGAAGGCCTTCGTGACGTGTGTGATGAGTATGGCGCCGTACTGATTTTTGATGAAGTCATGACCGGTTTTCGCACAGCCCTCGGCGGCGCGCAATCTGTTTACAATATCAAACCCGACCTCACCACACTGGGCAAAGTCATTGGTGGTGGCATGCCAGTGGGCGCTTTTGGTGGCCGCAAAGATATTATGGAATACATTGCGCCTACCGGGCCGGTATATCAGGCTGGTACTTTATCGGGCAACCCGGTCGCCATGGCCGCAGGCCTGAAAACACTGGAACTGATTTCTACAGAAAACTTTTTCGAAAACCTGAACAGGAAAGTGAATACACTGGTTAGCGGCATTCTGGAAAAAGCGACGAAGCATAATATTCCAATGACGCACAATATTGTCGGCGGTATGTTTGGTCTGTTTTTTACCGAGGCAGAAACCGTGACTAATTTCGAGCAGGCCACTCAGTGCAACCTCGAACAGTTTAAAACGTTTTATCATGGTATGCTGGATCATGGCATTTACCTGGCACCATCAGCATATGAAGCGGGCTTTGTCAGCGTGATGCATAGTGATGAAGATATTCAGGCGACGATAGCGGCTGCCGACACTGTACTGGGGAAGATGTAATGTCAGCGACAACCTGCTATATCTATCGCTGTTCAGCCAAACCCGATATGTATATTTATCTGGCTGAAGAAAATGCTTTTGATAAAATTGATGCCGGACTGCTAAAGAAACTGGGTCAGTTAAGTTTTGCAATGACTCTCGACATTACCCGTGAAAGCAAACTGGCAAAGGAAGACCCTGAAAAAATTATTGAAAACCTCAACACGCAGGGCTTTCATCTACAGCTTCCATCAGAAACTTCAGTGGAAGAACTCATGGCCAAAATCAGCCAGTCTAAAAGCCACTAGTATCTACCCGGCTTACTACTGGTCGTGTAGATAAAAACAATATTATAATAAGCCACATACACTTCAGTTGCCTGATCATTTATGCAGGCGACTGATGTATCCATCGCAGCACTTTCACGCTGCCATTATTTTTTATTTTTGTATTAGGAAACATTTTTATGAGCACCGTTGTTATTCGCTTAATTATTACCAGCCTTATTACCACTGCTATCTCTACAGCAGTTGCTACACAACTTTTAACCGCAGAAACAATCACGACTAATCAAGGGTTTTTGACCCTGGCTGCACTTATTTTTGCCTCTACCATCATCACTGCATTAGTAAGCTCTAATGCGCCTAACCAAAAAACACAAAATAATCAAGAAAATTTAACAATTTCAGATAAAAATCGTGAATCGGGCACCGTTAAGTGGTTTAATACCAGCAAGGGATTTGGCTTTATCACCCGCGATAACGGTGATGACGTCTTTGTCCACTTCCGCTCGATTCGCGGCCAGGGCCATAGGACCCTGTTTGAAGGGCAGCGCGTTGAGTTCAATATCACCGAAGGTGATAAGGGGCTACAGGCAGAGGATGTTGCCATCGCCTCATGACACGTTGCTTTGATATGTCCAGGGACGAGCTATCAAAATCAAATGATAAATGTAAAGGTATATGTAAATGTCTGATCGTGTAACAGGAACCGTTAAGTGGTTTAACAATTCTAAAGGATATGGCTTTATTGAACGTGATACTGGAGATGATGTATTCGTACACTTCAGGGCTATCAGAGGAGATGGCTTCAGAACACTTAAAGATGGCCAGAAAGTTGAGTTCAATCTGATTGATAGCCAGAAAGGTTTGCAGGCTGAAGACGTTTGCAATACAGACGCATAAACTAAAAAAGGCTGGTTATTTTAACCAGCCTTTTTTGTGCTTGCTCTGTCATAGTTACAACGTAGTAACTCTACTTTAATTCAGCAACTATTACTCCCCCCATTTGGGTTGCAACTCTTGCTCTATATCCAGATGGTCAAGGATGCGTGCGACCATAAAATCGACAATATCATCGACTGATTGCGGGTGATTATAAAAACCCGGATTAGCCGCTAATATAACTGCATCCATACGCGATAGTTTTAGCATGTTCTCCAGGTGTATATCTGAGAACGGGGTTTCTCTTGGCACCAGGATAAGCTTTTTACGTTCTTTTAAAACCACATCAGCCGCTCTTTCCAGCAGGTTGGCACTCGCCCCTACAGCAATCGACGACAGGGTTCCCATAGAACAGGGACACACCACCATTGCATCTACCGAAGCAGAACCACTTGCAATCGGCGCAGCCCATTCAGACTCACCACACACTCTTAACTGCTTATCGTCCACACCATATCGCAAACACAGCTGCTTTGATAATTCATGGGTATTTGCTGGCCAGGATAATTCTGTCTCCATACTAATCACCACATGTGCGGCGCGTGTAACCAGAAGATAAACTTTATGCCCGTGGGTGAGTAATTGCTCTAGCAGTCGCACACCATACTGCACCCCGGATGCGCCACTCATTGCGAGTATGATAATTTTTTTATCCTTACTGGAATCCATAGCCGTGCCTTTTTAACTTTAAAAATTAGCTGCTTAATGCTTTGAGAATTAAAGAATGTATTCCGCCGAAAGCACCATTACTCATTACAAGTATATGATCCCCCGCCTGCGCCTGCTCCGCTAACAGACTAACGATTGCATCAATCGAACGCAGTAACTGTGCAGAACCTTGCACTTCATTAACGACAGACTGTATATCCCATTCCACATCAGCCGGTTGATAAATCAGCACTTCATCAGCATCAGCCAGAGAGGCCGCCAGTTGTTGCTTATGCACGCCCATGCGCATGGTATTGGAACGAGGCTCCAGCACTGCCCATATTTTTGATTGCCCCACCGCATCACGTAAACCCTGCAATGTTTCCCTGATTGCAGTTGGGTGATGCGCGAAGTCATCATATACCGTTATCTGCTTTACTTCTCCGATCACTTCCATGCGACGTTTAACGCCCTTGAAATATTTCAGCGCCTCGACAGACTGTGCAACCGGCACACCGACATGCTGCGCCGCTATAATCGCCGCCATTGCATTCATTCGATTATGCGGCCCGAGCAAATGACCTTCTACGCTTGCCTGCTTTTGCATGTTCAGTAATACATCAAACTGACGACCATCCGCCGATACATTATCTATTGCCCAGCCCTGACCTGATAACTGATTGGATGAGCTGGAAAACGGGGCAGTATGACTCCAGCAACCTTTTGCCAAAACATCATCAAGATTTTTTTCATCTGCATTCTGCACAATCAAACCATCACCCGGTACCGTTCTTATCAGATGATGAAACTGTTTTTTAATAGCATCTAAATCTTCAAAAATATCGGCATGATCAAATTCAAGATTATTTAAAATAACCGTGCGCGGATGGTAATGAACAAACTTCGAGCGCTTATCAAAAAACGCCGTGTCATATTCATCTGCTTCAACCACAAAAAAACTGCCCTCACCTAAGCGTGCAGACACACCAAAATTTGCGGGCACACCACCGATTAAAAAACCGGGCTGTAAACCGGCATAATCAAGTATCCACGCGAGAATAGAACTGGTGGTGGTTTTGCCGTGAGTGCCCGCAACCGCGAGCACCCATTTATCTTTCAGTACATTTTCTGCCAGCCATTGCGGCCCCGAGGTATAGGGCATGTTTTTATTAAGCACATGCTCAATCGATTCATTACCTCGCGAAATAACATTTCCCACCACGACCTGATCCGGCTCCCCCAGTTCATTCGCCGCATATCCCTGAATCAGATCGATACCCTGCTCTTCAAGTTGTGTGCTCATTGGTGGGTATACATTGGCATCTGACCCCGTCACTTGATGCCCGGCCTGTCTGGCCAGAACGGCAACGCCTCCCATAAAGGTGCCACAGATGCCTAAAATATGAATATGCAAATAACTGCTCCGCTTAATGATTTCTGGGGCTGCTTATTCAGTCAGGCCCGGAAAAAAGAATTCTTTTGATAGATAGGTCATCACGACATAACAAATTGTTAGCGCCATCGCGGCAAACAGCCTGATATTGAAGGACTCACGAAAAATATGCGCAATCACCGCCAGATTCCAGCTCACCATAATCAGTAACAGCATAGAGACGCTTGCTGGCACCTGCGCAGGATCTTCGATTCCCTGCAACTGATACAGAAAAGGCAGTGGTACCAATTGAAACAGGCTACCCACACCCGCCATTGCCGTTATCGACTGAACAAAGCGAGATGAAAGAGCAAATGCTTTTAAGCTGCCATACACAAACAGCAACATGACCAGCATATCAATTATCATGGCAACGATGGCCTGTGACAGACCAACGCTGATCGCCAGGCCCGGCAAGCCTGATAAGAAATAGGCCAGTAAACTGAGTTTCATTACAATAATCGAATAAGGCAAATCCTGTGGGCCTTTTTGTAATACCAGATTGCCCATTAATGCCTTAATAAAAAAATTCATAGTGTTATTCTAATTGTAATGTTGTAATAAAATGATGATTAATCCATGCCACAGCAGCCAATTGATATTTTTGGCAAAAGTCGGCTGAATCAAGGATAATTATAACCTCTATCTAACTCTCGGCAGCGACTCATTCAGAATTATATGAAACTCACCATAACACGGCCAGATGACTGGCATCTACATGTACGCGATGGCGAAATGCTCAAGGATATCGTGCCTTTCACTGCACGCCAGTTTGCGCGCGCAATCATTATGCCGAATCTTAACCCGCCCAATATCAACACAGCACAGGCACTGGCCTATCGTGAGCGTATATTAGCGGTGTTGCCCGAAGACAGCGATTTTAATCCATTAATGACACTGTATCTCACAGATAATACGCCGGCAGAGGAAATTGCTATTGCACGTGCAGCTGAGCATGTGCATGCGGTTAAACTCTATCCGGCAGGTGCCACCACCAACTCAGATGCAGGCGTAACAGACATAACTAAATGTTACAAAACGCTGGAAGCATTACAGAAACACAATATGCCGTTGCTGGTGCATGGTGAAGTCACCAACTCGGAGATAGATGTATTTGATAGAGAAAAAGCATTTATCGATCGTGTACTCATTCCTACACGTAAAGCTTTTCCGGAATTAAAAATCGTCTTCGAACACATCACGACCCGGCAGGCCGTAGATTATGTACTGGCTGAAGACGCGCACACCGCTGCCACCATCACGCCACAACACCTGCTATATAATCGCAATGCCATATTTGCTGGCGGCATTCGCCCACACTATTACTGTTTGCCCGTATTAAAACGTGAAGAACATCGACAGGCGCTGGTCGCCGCTGCCACCTCGGCAAATCACAAGTTTTTTCTGGGAACAGACAGTGCACCTCATGCGCAGGATAAAAAAGAAACCAGCTGTGGTTGCGCAGGCATCTTCTCTGCGCCCCTGGCCATTGAACTTTACGCACGCGTATTCGAAGAAAATAATGCACTGGATAAACTGGAAGGTTTCGCCAGTTTTTATGGTGCTGACTTTTATAATCTGCCCAGAAACACCGGCACGCTGACGCTGGAAAAGAAAGACTGGCAAGTACCCGAAAGCTATCCATTAGCCGATGGACGCATTGTGCCGTTGCATGCTGGTGGTACGGAACAGTGGAAGGCCCTTTAGTATTCTACTGCAACGCTATAGCCCTGCTTTTCCAGCAGGTGCAGCACACCGTTTTCTCCCGGCAAATGCAATGCCCCAATGGCAATAAAGGCCCGGCCCTTTTGCAGGTACGGTTGCATGCGTTCAGCCATGAGCTGATTGCGTTTATCCACCAGCCGCGCCATAAACAGATCATCAATTTCAGAATCTGCATACATGGCTGCCTGCTGAATCATTACCAGCTGTGCGAGATCACGCCGCAGATAAGCCGCCAGCATGTTATCCCACTGCGCATCGGTTTTGTCGATTTCTTCCACGGCTCGATTCAACAGCCATACCTGATCTGACAGGCTCACTTTATCAAACACATCTACCTGCTCCTGCGGCGTCTCCAGTCCTGCTACAGGAATACCTTTCTGCGTAGCACGGCGAAATAACTGCATATCCAGCGGCGGCGCTCCCATCTGCTGATCTGCTGGCATCATCAGGGTCATCAATACGGCCCATGGCTTCATATAGCGCACAGCCTCTTCTGTTAGCTGTAGACGTTTAGCGAGCAGACGATTTAATCGCTGGTAATCATCGGGCGACATAATAGCCGCCAGGCTATTACCATCATTAAAAAAACTGGCACTACTCACCAGGCCAATGGCCTTAAAATTCAGCAGCATTTCCATCACAAACTGCTGCGCATTAAGAAAAGCCGTTTCAACCTTTACAGGCAGGCTGGTGACTCGCTCATCACTTACATGCATGGTGCCAAACAGGTAACTGGGCCGAATGCCGGGCTTTTCAATTTTCCATAACAGGCCCTGGGGGTGTAGAATGTCAGGCTTATTTGTGGGTTCGGCCATAGACTGAGCCGAACAGAGTAACGGGGCACAGATAATACACAGTGAAATAACAGCAAATTTTTTGATCGTTTTCATCACACCTATATTACCTATTAGCTAAAGAATCTTCACCTTAATGACTATAAACACTGATAAACCAGCGCCCATGTCACGCCGCTTTCGCGGCTTTATGCCCGTTGTGGTCGATGTAGAAACCGGCGGCTTCGACGCAAAAAAGGACGCACTACTTGAAGTCGCTGCAGCGACACTCAAAATGGATGAAAACGGCATTATTGAGATCGACGACCAGATCTGCCGACATATTATGCCTTTCGAAGGCTCGAATATGGATCCAAAATCAATGGAAGTAAACGGCATTGATCCCTACCATCCATTTCGCATGGCGGTTGATGAACCCAAGGCACTCAATGAAATATTCAAGTTTATCCGTGACAGCCTGAAAAAAAATCAGTGCAAGCGCGCCATTATGGTAGGCCATAATACCGCGATGGATATTGGTTTTATTAATGCCGCCGCAGAACGCTGCAAAATAAGTCGCAACCCTTTTCATCCTTTCAGTACCTTTGATACGGTATCTTTTGCGGGTTTAGCTTACGGACAGACTGTACTTTCCAGAGCCGTACAGGCAGCGGGTATCGACTGGGATAACGATCAGGCTCATTCGGCCAGTTACGATACGTTAAAAACCGCTGAGCTGTTCTGTAATATCGTTAATCGCTGGCGCAAAACCAATGGCATGGTTTGGACTACACAAATAGATGATTGATGATAAAATGCGGCGCAGAATTAGCCACTTCTGCTTCACATGAAGGCAAAAGTGCTGAAATACCCGTTGATGTGGACTATCGATGGACAGGGAGCTGTGAATTTGTTGCGCAATACTCAAAAATTAATGTCAACATTCCACAGTCAGTAAAAGCAGCTATAATTTACTGGGATTAACACATGGATCCAGCATATTCGCGCCTGGGGCACCTGGAGCGATACAATAAATACAGGGCACGCAGTAAACCACTTATGTCTAATAAAGACGTTTCCATCATCATTGTTGATGACATGCAATTCAGCCGCGTGGTTATTCAGGCCGCTTTAAAAAAAGCCGGCTTCAGTAATATTCGCGTGTCAGATAGCGCTCAGAAAGCACTACAGATGATGCAGGAATCACACGCCGATGTGGTGCTTGCAGACTGGGTGATGCCTGAGATGGATGGCCTGGAGCTCACTGACAATATTCGTCAGCGCGATGAAGAGAATGGCCTTTATACCGCTGTGATTCTATTCACAGCACAGGAGGGTATCGAGCCACTGGTTGAAGCCTTTGATCGCGGCATTGATGACTACATCAAAAAGCCGCCTAACCCACAGGAACTGGCGGCACGCGTTAATGCGGCAGCACGTATCGCTGCACTGCAAAATGATTTACTGGAAACCTCGCAGCAACTTGAGGACACGGTAAAGCATCTTGAAGAAATGGCGCTCACCGACCCTCTCACCGGTGTTGGTAATAGAAGACTCCTTTCAAGACAACTGGAATATCATTTACTGGATGCTTCAGCTCGCCAGGGTGGCGTCTGCTTTGTCATGCTCGATATCGATCACTTTAAGGTCATTAACGATACATACGGACATGATATTGGTGATGAGGTACTCGTTGGCTTTACCCGTCGTATTCGACGCACGGTAAGACCCACCGATCTGGTGGCTCGCATGGGCGGAGAAGAGTTCGGCATCATTATGCATTACACCCGTGCTGAAAATTTCCGCCACTCAACGCTTGAGCGATTACTGAACAACATCAATCAACGCCCGTTTAAAACATCGGTGGGCGACCTGCCTATCACAGCATCTATTGGTGTCTGTTTTTATCGGGGCCTGGAAGCACAACCATCCGTACAGAATCTGATCAAGTGCGCCGATGAAAAACTATATGAAGCCAAGGCGAATGGCCGAAACCAAATCGTCTTTTAGGCGTTAAGATTGCTAACAACGAAAAAGGCACACCAGCCGGTGTGCCTTTTTTGATTGCCGATAAAGCCGCCTGAATTAACTAGGCGACTGCCTCATCAACCATTTTTTTCAGCTCGCCTTTCTCAAACATCTCAATCGTGATATCGCAACCACCAATCAGCTCACCATTAATGTACACCTGCGGGAAGGTTGGCCAGTCTGCATAACGCGGCAGGTTCTGAAAAACTTCCTGGTCAGCCAGTACATTACAATAGCCAAACTCCTTACCACACTGCTTTAACGCTTCTGCTGTACGGCTGGAAAAACCACATGAGGGGAACTGAGGAGTGCCCTTCATAAAAATAAATACCGGATGCTTTTTAACGGCTTCGTCAATTCGCTCCATTACGTCCATAGGTCACCTCAAAAATATCGAATAAATACCAAGTGCTGTATATCGGGTCAATTGTAGATCTTTCAAGTACCTTATAACACCCTTGCTTACAGGGGGTTTATCAATACAGCTAGCGCAGGCCATCCACATTGCGCTGCAACCACATCTCCAGTAATGCCAGGTGCCATAATTTGCTGCCCTGCAAACGGGTATGGTAATCCTCGGGGCTGGCCAGCAGTTTCTCAACATAAGCGGCATCAAACAGACCCCGCTGCCTTGCTGCATCACTGTGTAGAATCTCCTGCATAAACCCCAGAAATTCGCCACGAACATATTTCAACGCCGGCACCGGGAAATACGCCTTGGGTCGATCGATCACCGGATCAGGGATCAGCCCGCGTGCAATTTTTTTCAGCACATGCTTACCACCGGACTGTAATTTCATTGCCGGCGGCATACTGGCAGCCAGCTCTACCAGCTGGTGATCCAGAAAAGGCACGCGCGCTTCCAGCCCCCAGGCCATGGTCATATTATCCACGCGCTTTACCGGATCATCGACAATCAGTGTGGTTACATCCAGTTTCAGGACTTTATCTAAATACTCATCCGCATTGCCTTTAGCCAGCAGCTGACTAATCAGCTTGCTCGTGTGATCATCACCGCGATATTTTTCAGCGACTGTTTGCAAGTATTCATCATGATCACGATCGAAATAGCGTGACGCAAAGCGCTGCAAATCATCTTCACCCTGAGCTTCATGCATTTGTGGGTACCAGAAATAGCCCGCAAACACTTCATCTGCGCCCTGCCCACTCTGCACCACTTTTACCTCTCGCGACACCTGCTCAGATAGCATATAAAACGCGACCGCATCCTGACCCACCATAGGCTCTGCCATGACATCGACCGCATCTGGCAGATAATCCAGCACCTTGTCATTACGAATAAAAAACTTGTGATGATCTGTCGCAAATTTTTCGACCACCTGATCAGAGAACTCGAACTCATTGCCTTTTTCTTCCGGCTGATCTTCAAAACCCACGGTGAATGTTTTTAAGTTACCCACTCCGGCTTCAGACAACAGCCCCACCAGCAAACAGGAATCCAGACCGCCTGACAGCAAAACCCCCACCGGCACATCGGCAATGGTCTTGCGTTTTTCAACAGCGGACTTTAAAGATTCATGAATCGCATCCGTCCATTCCTGCTCGTCCATTTTTTCTGCGGGGCGCACCGCACTGAGTGTCCAGTATTCGCGCTCGGCACAGCTGCCATCGGGTTTGAAACACATACAATGGGCCGGGCGCATTTTCTGAATGCCGTTAAGGATAGTGTGTGGCGCCGGGATCACCGCATGCAGTGTCAGCTGGTGATGCAGACCGATGGGGTTAATGGATGTATCAATGTCTCTGGTTGCCAGCAATGCCTGAGCGTTAGATGCAAACAGCAAACGTTTGCCATTGAAGGAATAATACAGCGGCTTGATGCCCATGCGATCGCGGCCTAAAAACAGGCTCTGCTTACGCATATCCCAGATAGCAAAGGCAAACATACCGTGCAATCGCTCGACACAGGCCTCACCCCATTCCGCATACGCTTTGAGAATGACTTCTGAATCACCGCTGGAGAAAAAACGATAACCTTTACTCTGCAGCTCGGAACGCAGCTGTGGAAAATTATAAATAGTGCCATTAAACACCATTGCCAGCCCCAGTTGCTGATCAATGAGTGGCTGGTTTGCATGCTCAGATAAATCGATAATCGCCAGACGACGATGCCCCAGCGCGACCGGGCCATCTGAATAGGAACCCCCATGATCCGGGCCGCGACGCTCCAGTTGCGCCATCATGGTATGTGTCAGCGCCAGATCCGGCGCCTGATCATCAAAGCGAAACTCACCACAAATGCCACACATAACACACCTTATTCGTTGATTCGCCCAGGTACTGCAAGCACTTAAAACAGCTGTTCTGGAATTACATTTTTATTGTTTGTACTCGATGGCAGCCTGTCTGCAGCAACAGCCTGTGGCGCCATTTCCGCACGAAATATTTCAAATACAACATTGGTATCGGCAGCGTTTGCCAGCTCACCGGTTTCTGCATTTATTTTGACATTCACCAGACCTTCCGGGCGCTGCATTTCGGTTTCTGGCATATTATTCAGAGCGGTACGCATAAACTCAACCCACATGGGTAAAGCGGCTTTAGAACCCGTTTCATAATTACCCAGAGACAACTGCTGTTGATCGAAGCCAACCCATACCGTTGTCACCAGCTTGTGATTGAAACCATTGAACCAGGCGTCTCGCTGATCATTGGTGGTACCGGTTTTACCGTGCAGGTCATTACGCCCCAGGGCTCTGGCGCGGCGTCCTGTACCTCGGTTAATCACATCCTGCATAATCGAGTTCATTATGTAAACAATCCGCTCATCCAGCGCGCGCTCTGCCTGCTTTGGCAACTTATAACCCAGTCCAGTCTCAGACATGACATTTTCATTTGACTGATTTTCCAGCGACTGCCCCAGCAGTTGCTCCTCTCTCTGTAAGGCATCGACCGCATCACTTTTAACCGGTGTAATGCCCTTTGCCTGCAGCTCACAGCTCACACAGGCAATTTCAGGATCTGCTTCAAACAGAATGTTGCCATTCAGATCTTCTATGCGCTGAATAAAATAAGGCGTAATGCGATAGCCACCATTGGAAAAAGTAGCAAAGCCACTGGACAACTGCAACGGACTAAACTCACCCGTCCCCAGCGCCAGTGATAAATCACGCGGCAACTGGCTCGCATCAAAACCAAAACGCCCTGCAAATTTAATCGCATAGGACACACCAATCGAACGCAGGATTCTGATAGATACCAGGTTGCGAGACTTCACCAGTGCGTCCCGCAGACGGGTTGGCCCAAAAAACTTACCACTGTAGTTTTCCGGGCGCCATGTGCCTTCCAGAGCCGGATCATGAAACACCACCGGCGCATCATTAATAAGTGTTGCCGCAGTATACCCCTTGTTTAGAGCTGCACTGTATACAAAAGGCTTGAAACTGGAACCTGCCTGACGCCGCGCCTGTACTGCGCGATTAAACTTGCTGTGATGAAAATCGAAACCGCCCACCAATGCCTGTAACGCACCATCATTTGAACGCAGACTGGTTAAGGCGCCCTGAACTTCCGGTATTTGCCCCAGTTTCCAGCTACCTTCTTCCTGATAAATACGCACCACATCTCCCGGCTGCAAAATGTCTGTCGCCAGTTCCGGTGCCGCACCCTGTTTATTGCGATCAATAAACGGCTTCGCCCAGCTTAAACCATCCCAGTCGAGGTTGATCAGACGTCCACCCTTAAGATACAGGCGCGCCGTCTGCTCACCCACATCGACCACCAGTGCGGGATGTAATCCTCCCACGACATTCATCTCATCCACGACAGAATCCCACAGGTCTTCTACCGATTGCATATAGTCCGGCCGAGCCGCTTCACTGATATCTACCTGTTTCTCCGGCCCCCGGTAGCCATGTCGAATATCGTAGGCCTGCAAAGCATGTCGCACACTTTCGTTCGCGGCTTTCTGCAATCGACCGTCAATGGTCGTAATGACATTAATCCCTTTGGTATAGGCTGTATCACCAAACTGGCGACTAATTTCATAGCGCACCATTTCCGCCACGTATGAAGCCGAGACATCCAGTGGTGAATCATGATAGCCTGCGGTGGCTGGTTGAGCACGTGCAAAGCGCATATCTGATTCACTAATATAACCAATATCCAGCATTCGTCTGAGCACATAATTACGGCGAGTTATCGCACGATCTGGATTAACAATGGGATTATATCGAGAAGGCGCCTTGGGCAACCCTGCAATCATCGCGACCTGTGCCAGATCCAGCTCATCCAGCGACTTGCCGTAATACACCTGAGCCGCTGCGGCCACACCATAGGCCCGGTTACCCAGATAAATTTTGTTCAGATACAGCTCCAGCACCTGATCTTTGCTCAGCTGCTGTTCAATTTTCAGAGCCAGAAAAATTTCGTTGAGCTTGCGCGCAAAGGTTTTTTCACTGCTCAGATAAAAGTTTCTCGCCAGCTGCATCGTAATGGTACTACCGCCCTGACCACGCTCACCGGTTGTCACCAGCACCATTGCCGCACGCAGAATCCCCTGATAATCAACACCTGGATGCTCGTAGAAACGGTCATCTTCCGCTGCCAGAAAAGCCTGCCTGAGCTTTAAGGGAATATCGTCTATAGCTTTGGGTGAACGACGTTTTTCACCATATTCCGCAATTAATCCACCCTCTGCACTATATATACGTAGCGGAACCTGCAGTTGAATATCACTCAGGCCTTCAATTGACGGGAGCTTTGGCTCCAGATAAAGGTAAAGCGCAATAAGTACCGCAAAGCCCAAAGTGAGAACGGAGAAAAAAATTTTCGAACTGATTCGAAGAATTTTTAAAAATTTTTGCATATTATTTGATTCACCTTTCAGCGCCCCACGCATTAAATTCCACCCGGGTAGCTCAAATTTAAATGATAACCCAGTCAAAATTGGCTTATTTTTCAGCCACCTAGTGCCAGGATGTGTCGATCAGATCGCAAAATCGGCCACTCAGGAAGAAAAAAAGTGGCAAATAGACATATAAATACATGTACGAATTATAGTCTTAGATTGATTTTCAAGCGACAGGATTTTAAAAATAGACTAGTATTATTCGATACTTGCAGCTAGTATTTAATGCAAAACCACACAAAAGAACTATAACTACTTATTACATATAGTGGATTGAGAGGAACGCGACGTGTTTCAACTGAAACGCAAGAAACCTTCATTACTGGGAATAGACATCAGTTCGACTTCTGTCAAGCTGGTAGAACTATCGCAAACGGAAACCGGCTATCGGGTTGAGAGCCTTGCCGTTGAACCATTACCAGCCAATGCAGTTGCAGAAAAAAACATCGAGGACGTAGAAGCTGTTGGTGAGACTTTATCCCGGGCGATTAAAAAGTCCGGCACCAAGTGCAGGCTTGCAACATTAGCCGTACCCGGCTCATCTGTTATTACCAAAGTGATTACCATGCCCGCGAGTCTTAGCGATAGCGAGATGGAAACACAGATCGAACTTGAAGCTGATCAGTACATTCCTTACCCACTTGAAGAAATCAATCTGGACTTTCAGGTACTGGGCGAGACTCAGGGCAACCCGGAAACCGTCGATGTACTGCTCGCCGCTTCACGCAGCGAGAACGTAGAAACCCGTACCGCCATTGCAGAAATTGCCGGCCTGACGACCAAAATCATTGATGTTGAAGCCTACACGATTGAAAAGGCAGCTCAATTACTGACGGCGAGACCTCAGGCTGTAGCCACTGAGGATAATGAAGACGAGGATAATCAACGCCCTGCCGAATCATTCGTTTTAGCGGTACTTGATGTAGGTGCCACTATGACCAGCCTTAATGTCATAGAAAACAATGAGCTCATTTATACTCGCGAACAGGCATTTGGCGGCAAACAGCTGACCGAAGAAATTATGCGCCGTTATGGCCTGGCCTATGAAGAGGCTGGTCGCCTGAAAAAAGTCGGCGGTTTACCCGATAACTACATTCCTGAAGTTCTAGAACCTTTCAAGGAAAATATGGCTCAACAGGTGAGCCGATTTTTACAGTTTTTCTATACTGCCGGGCAACACGAGTCTGTAGACATGATTGCTCTGGCCGGAGGCTGCGCCTCAATACCCGGCATTGATGAACTCATCTCGACTCAACTCGGAGTCGAAACCATTATTGCCAATCCGTTCGCAGAAATGGACTTATCAAATAAAGTGAATTCACAGGCATTAAGCAATGACGCACCTGCACTAATGATTGCCTGCGGACTGGCCATGAGGAGTTTCGACTAATGGCGCAAATTAACTTATTACCCTGGCGTGAAGAACTACGCAAAGAACAGACTAATCGGTTTCTGGTTATGCTGGGCCTATGTCTGGTACTGACCATTGCCATTATTGGCGTGATTCATTTCAATATTGCCGGAATGATTGATCATCAGGTTCAACGCAACAAAATTCTCAAAGACGAAATCCAACGACTGGATATCGAACTGATTAAAATTCAGGGCCTGGAAGAAACCAAAGCGAAATTATTATCTCGCATGGAAATCATCCAGTCGCTACAGCAAAAACGCCCACAAGTTGTTCACCTGTTTGATGAAATTGTAAATACAGCACCCGAAGGATTGCATATCACGGAATTAACACAAACCGGTGTTAACGTTACTCTTCATGGCGTTGCAGAATCAAATGGTCGTGTATCGGCCTATATGCGCAACATTGATAACTCGGACTGGATGACCAAACCACGCTTGCAGGTTATTGAAAGTATCCGTGAAGACGGTCGTGGCAGCCAGTTTATTCTAGTGGCACAACAATCTTCTCCAACCACTGATGAAAATAAAGCTGGGGAACGCTAATGGACCTGTCAAAACTTAATGAAATAGACCTCAGTAACATTGATGTAAACGACATCAAGAAAATTGGCAGCGCCCCCGGCATTGTTAAAGGCATGCTGATTCTTGTGCTATGCCTGATTGTGGGCGGTGCGGGCATATTCTTTGACACCAACAAGCAACTTGATGAACTTGAAAAGAAAGAAAAAGAAGAGCTTTCCCTGCGAAGCACCTTTGACGAAAAACAAAGTAAGGCAGCCAATCTGGAAGCCTATTCGCAACAGCTGGATGAAATGAAAAAATCATTCGGCGCGTTATTACGACAACTGCCAAATAAAACAGAAATTGAATCGTTATTAACCGATATTTCTCAAACTGGCATAGCTGCCGGCCTGGAAATTGAATACTTCAAACCCGAAGGACTTTCTCCGAAAGAATTCTATGCCGAGTTCCCTATCAAGTTACGAGTAACCGGACGCTACCATCAGTTTGGTAAATTTGTCAGCGGTGTTGCAGCACTGCCCCGGATCGTAACCATGCGAGATATCAGCATTAAAAAAGCAAAAGACTCTGGCGTATTGCTACAAATGGAAGTAACCGCCGTGACCTATCAATATCTAGATGAACAAGAGGATGTTTAATTATGTCCTTTAAACACACTTATATCGCACTGCTTCTGGTTACTGGTCTCTCTGCATGTTCGCAAAGCAATGAAGATCTGTACAATTTCATTGAAGAAACCAAATCCAAGCACCTGGGTAGCGTACAACCCCTGCCTACATTTGAGCCTTATAAAAACTTCACCTATCCGGCAGCAGACTTACGCGATCCGTTTGAGCCTACATTTGAAGCAGAAGTTGGGCAGAGCACCAGCAACTCTGATTTACGCCCAAATGCTAATCGCCCGAAAGAGCCGCTGGAAACTTACCCGCTGGATACACTGCGCATGGTAGGCATACTGGTACAGAACGAAAACACATGGGGGCTGGTAAAAGACCCAAACAATGTAGTGCACCGAGTACAAACAGGGAACTATGCTGGACAGAATGAAGGCCAGATAATCTCTGTTGACGAAAAACAAATAGATATTGTTGAAATAATACCTGATGGCCTGGGGGGTTACATAGAACGTACCGCTTCACTGGCCATTGGTTCAAAATAAAAGAGTATGGAGCAATCATGAAAAGCTTATTTACACGCATTAAAAGCTCAATGCACAACAGAATAGTTTTCAGCTTCATGCTGATGATGTTAGCCGGCGTCAATCTGCAATCAGTCAGTGCAAACACCATTAACATCGAAGAGGTGACCTATACCTCACTGCCCGGCAACCGACTGCAGATTAATGTTCGCATGAACGAGCTAGCAGAAAAACCGCTTAGCTTTAACATTGATAATCCAGCGCGTATCGCTTTC
>AZIC01005170.1_pt1 | contig 29058 bp, 22 predicted proteins | sample 359061 | NCBI WGS metagenome assembly AZIC01 (sample SAMN02429709, study PRJNA222657) | marine sediment metagenome | biome: Sediment sample; isolation source: sample MGS-MES from oil contaminated site at the harbour of Messina (Sicily... | place: Italy: Messine | collected 2011-04-30 | depth 1 m m
GATTCCGGGTACAAGAAATTCGAAGAACTGACTGATCTGTCAGAATAACGCCCGTACTATTCGACTGCGTGGTACACCGCCAGTTGCCTGTCTGTTGAAAGCGCCAAATTAGGCTCTGATTGAATGCTTGTTAAACGTGGAATCGCTGTTTCTCCGGGAGTCAATTTCGGCCCCGCACTCATTCTGGGTGCGGAGGATTTTCGCATCCCACGTCAGTTCGTCAGTGTCAATGCCATCGATACCGAAATCGCTCGGCTGAAGTCAGCCCTTGACGCCGTCTGCGAAGAAATCGCAGTAAATGAGAAGCTGGCATCCGACAAATTAGGCGAACAGTACGGCGCGATCTTTGCCGCCCATTTACAGATGGTCAGCTCACCCCGATTGCGGGAAGAGATCGAAACACTCATCCGCGAAAAATGCTATTCACCAGAGCATGCTTCCAGTCGGGTATTCCGACGGTATACCAAACTGGTTCAACACCTCGGTGATAATTATCTGGCTGAACGCGCCAGTGACATCATCGACCTTGAAAAACGGCTTCTGAAACAACTGCTGGGAGAGAAACGCGAAGAGCTTTCTAATCTGACAACCCCGATTATTGTCCTTGCCAATAACCTCACTCCCAGCGAGACAGCAGGACTGGCGAAGGAATTTGTCCTGGGCTTTGCCACAGAAGTCGGCGGGAGAACCAGCCATACTTCAATTCTGGCTGGTGCACTGGAAATTCCCGCAGTCGTTGGGTTGGGCGAATTTCTTTCTGATATTTCAGGTGGTGACATGGTCATTGTTGATGGCAACAATGGCGAAGTCATCATCGATCCGGACGAGGAAACCCTCGCCAAATATAAAGATACCGGCGAACGTCAACGATCAATGGCCGCCCGGTTGGCATCCCGCCGAAAAATCCGCTCCGAGACGAAAGATGGCACTCGAATTCATGTCATGGGAAATATTGAATTCCCAAATGAAGTCGAACACTGTGCAGAACGGGGTGCCGATGGAATTGGACTGTATCGAACTGAATTTCTCTACCTTCAATCTAATACGGAACCCACCGAAGAAGTCCACTACGATGCTTATTGCAAAGTAGTACAGGCAGCCCAGAATCGGCCAATTGTCATCAGAACACTCGATCTGGGAGCCGATAAGATTCCCAGGGGATACCGACATCTGGCGAAAGAGGGCATGAATCCTGCGCTGGGCTTAAGAAGCGTCCGATTGAGCCTGCGGGATTTACCGCTTTTCAAAACCCAGCTTCGGGCCATCTTCCGGGCTGCCGTCCACGGTGACGTCCGTATCATGTTTCCCCTGATTTCCACTCTGCTGGAATGGCGACAGGCTAAAATGATCGTCGGGGACGTACTCGAAGACCTCGAGGAGCGGGGAGTCGAATTTAACCCCAATATCCCCATTGGGATGATGGTGGAAGTACCTGCCGCCGCCCTCCTGGCAGAAGAGTTTGCGGAAGAAGTTGACTTTTTTTCCATTGGGACGAACGACTTAATCCAGTATACTCTAGCAGTAGACCGCTCCGACCCTGCAGTCTCACCACTCTACAACTCATCAGATCCTTCGATTTTAAGGCTGATAAAGATGGTCGTAGAGGCAGCACATAAAAAAAATATTCCGGTGACCGTCTGTGGACAGATGAGTTCTGACCTGAAATCGATTCCCCTGCTTGCAGGTTTAGGAATCAGGCAGATCAGTGCCACACCACTGGCAATTCCGGAAGTAAAAGAAGTAATCAGACACCTGACAATCGCTCGGGCAGAGGAAATTGCGGCACACGCGATGACCATCGACGTAGCCCGAGACGTAGAAAGTTATTTAAGAGGAGAACTGTATAAAATCTGCCCTGACCTGTTTGATGAAGAACTGCCACTGTAACCGCCATGTGTCGAAAGCAGCTGGTTTTCCAAATAACGTCAACCTGTCAGTAAGCAACAGATTCCTGATTGATGCCTGCCTTACCGCCGGCATCTCTCACCACATTTATACATTTACAATTTGCCGTTGATTGAAACTGATATTCAATAATTCAGCCAGCGGCCATCCAGCTCACCTCGGTGGTGAGTGGATCGCGTACAAACAAATTCCATCAAGACGAAATGTATTTCAACATCATTTCCTGACCCTGAAATTAAATCGTGTGAGCAGAACAAGGAACAATATTGGAACTTCTCATTACCAACCCTGATATATTTTATCAGTCTGGGGGATTTTCCTGCGTCCAGTTTCTGTTTTCAAAGACAGCATGAGCATACCACCAGACTACCCCCGGGAAATCATTCAAAAGACGGCAAGTGCCGCCTTAAAGGGTTATGCTGCGGCTTTCGTAACACGGTTTCAAAACCAGCAAAGATCCAAGCAGATCGCAGTTCTGGTCTCACCACATCAGTTATCGATATTCGACTGGCAATTCATGCAACATTGCAGCTTGCCTGAATCGAATATCAAGACTGCCAACAGAGACCAGCCGGATATGTATCTGTTCTTGACTTTTTGTGACTTCACACAGGAAATGATTCGACTCAGCAGTCGCATCACGAAACCTCTTCTTGATTGTGTTCAGCGGGATTTATTCCGCTGCTGCGCAACTCATGTAACGAGGCCTGCCTCCGCTGGAATTTTCCAGCATTTCTGCAGGCAACTGGCCGACTCCACTACAGCACTGATTCCTTCAATGCGTAGCAGGTCCGCCGCCCCCGTGGCTGATGAGGAATACAATTTTCGTCGGGTAACACGACAAAGGGTATTCCATGAAAAAGGAAATGCTGATTAATGTCCTCCAACCGGAGGAAAGCCGAATTGCGATCGTAGAAGATGGCATTCTCGAAGAACTTTACGTTGAACGAAACAGCCTCGAAAACCTGGTAGGAAATATCTACAAGGGAAGGGTGGTTAATATCGAACCCAGCATTCAGGCTGCGTTTGTTGATTTCGGGGTTGGCCGAAATGGCTTCCTGCATGTCAGCGATATTGAGCATCAATATTACAAACACCTCACCGATCAAGGTGACGGTAACGGTAAACCAGGACGCGGACGCAACCAGAAGGGACGCCGCGTTAATGAACGCAGTGTTGCCAACAAACCCCCCATTCAGGAAATCCTGAAACGAGGCAGCGAAGTCCTGGTACAGGTCATCAAAGAAGGGCTTGGGAATAAAGGCCCTACCCTCTCCACTTATATCAGTATTCCCGGACGCTATCTGGTGATAATGCCTGGACTGCAACGGGTTGGTATCAGCCGCAAAATTGCTGACGAAGATGTACGTAAAGAACTGAGAACGATCCTGACCCAACTGGCACCGCCACCGGGTCTCGGATTTATCGTACGTACTGCCGGAATCGACAGAACTGCCGATGACCTCAAACGCGATTTAAACTACCTGCTGCGTCTCTGGGGAACCATCGTAGGTCGTATTAAAAAACTACCAGCTCCCGTCGAGATTTATTCGGAGAGCGATATGATGATCCGCACGATTCGCGACATCTACAACAGCGAGATCGACACGCTCTACATCGACGAACCAACGGCTTATCAGAGAGCCAGAGATTTTATGAAGGTCGTGCTTCCCAAGCACGTCAACCGGATCAAACACTACACTGGCAATGACCCCATTTTTTATAACAGTAAACTGGATGATGAAATCTGCAGCATCCAGAATCGCCATGTTCCCATGAAGGGAGGCGGTTCCATTGTCATCGACCAGACGGAAGCTTTAGTCGCGATTGACGTTAACAGTGGAAACTATCGAGCAGATGATAATGCGGAAAAAACCGCCTTCAAAGTCAACATGAAAGCGGCTGAAGAAATCAGTCGACAAATCAGGTTGCGTGACCTCGGTGGTGTGATCGTGATCGACTTCATCGACATGCGGGAAGAAAAACATCGCCGTTCCGTGGAACGCAAATTAAGAGAACTCGTCAAACGAGATCGTGCCCGCACCAAAGTACTACGCATCAGCCCCTTTGGCCTGATCGAGATGACGCGTCAGCGAATTCGCCCTTCCCTGAGGCGAAGTATGTACGAAGACTGCCCTTCCTGTCGCGGAACTGGTCAGGTGAAAACCGCCGAGAGTATGGCAATCGAAGTCATGCGAACTCTCATGACCACAGTGAATAAGAAAAATATTTCCCGCCTTGTACTGAATGTACATGAAAATGTCGCAAATTATCTCAACAATAAACGGCGGAAAGACATCACCCAACTCGAAGAAACTGCTCAGACCTCAATAATAATAAACGCCCGCACAGATGTAGAGCCAGAACATTTAATGGCGCGATGTTATGACGATATTGGAAATGAAGTAAATTTCTAGGGGTTTCTGACTCGAAATTTCAAAAGTGACACCTTACAATGCCCTGCTCGCTATTCGTGTGATTGGAACAGGTTCTGCGCAAAGCAGATACTGTGAAACGAATTGCCGCAGTAAAGCATAATTGCTTAACTATATACTATCAATGGCATTGCGCGATTGATTCTGAATACAAACCGGATTGACTTTGATACATCAATCCGTCTTCAGCAAATTATTGATCAAAGTGTAAGAAGAAAAGAAGGTTTGAGGATGTTTGTAGTAATCGAAGATGGCAGCCGTCAATATACGATTCAGGAAGGCGATACCCTGACAATCGACTACCGTGCTACAGCAAAAGAAGGCGATCCCATTACTTTTGAAAGCGTGCTGCTCGCCAATGGTGGAGGAGCCAGTTCCATTGGTACTCCCACAATTGAAGGAGCAACCGTGGAAGCAGAAGTCGTTCAGGCAGAGCTCAAAGGTGAAAAACTCGAAATTCAAAAATTTCGACGCCGAAAGAATTCTCGTCGACACACGGGGCACCGCCAGAAATATACCTCAGTTCTGATCAAGACAATCATCGTACCCGGACTGGAAATCGTTGAAGCGGCAGCAGCTGAAGAAACTGCAACTGCTGAAGGTTAATCCTTCTGATAGCAGAACTTAGACTGTTTTCCATCAAGCAGTTGAGTACGGCCACACATTGATCACATCAAACAGCTCCCTGATTTACTTTTCAGGGAGCTGTTTTTATTTCCCGCCACCGTTCTGATCATGCCCTCAAATTCGGGGTTGACCAAAAACCCTTATTCAACATAACTTTACGAGGTTTGGGGGGGGACTGCACCGTACGATTGAGTGCGGGGATTCGCTGTTGCTCCAAACCAGTCGTCACGAATTGTGCCGAGCCATATTTCTCGACGCGTATCGACTCAAGAATTGAATGAGGATCCTCTGATGCACCTGTTTTTTTCTGTTGGCGAGCCAAGTGGCGATCAGCATACAGCACATCTGATTGAAGAAATTCGCAAACGGAATCCAGATGCTGCCTTTTCTGCATTTGGAGGCCCTGAAATGCAGTCAGCAGGTTGTCACATTGAAGTCAGACTGACCGACTACGCCGTCATGGGTATCTTCAATGTGTTACCGCTCATTTTTAAATTTATTCAGTTGATCAAGCAGGCAGGACAATATCTGGAATCTCACCGTCCTGATGCCGTCATTCTGGTTGATTTTCCGGGATTCAACTGGTGGGTGGCCAGAAAAGCCAAAGCATTGGGGATCCCTGTTTTTTATTACCTCCCCCCTCAACTCTGGGCCTGGGCCCCCTGGCGCATTCGCCGTGTGCGTAAAAACGTAGACTATGTCCTGTCCGGATTGAAATTTGAAAAAGCATGGTATGAATCCAGGGGAGTGAAAGTCGACTACATCGGACACCCATTTTTTGATGAAGTTGCGTCAAAAGAGCTGGACAACAACATTCTAAGTGAACTGAAACAGTCAGAGAAAAAGGTAGGGGTGCTGCCAGGCTCACGTACCAGTGAAGTATCGCGCAACTTTCCTTTCATGCTACAAATAATCAGTCAACTCTCTGACCAACATCCGGATGTTGCATTTCCTGTCGCCTGTTACAAGGAATCCCACCTTAAACTCTGCGACCAGTTCATTCAGGAAGCAAAACTCGGGCACTTACCAATTCAGCTCTATCTCAAAAAAACCTCTGAAATCATCGAATCCGCTGATTGTTGCCTGATGGTATCAGGCTCTGTGAGCCTGGAATTACTTGCCAGAAAAACTCCGGCTGTCGTTATCTACCGCAGCCATTGGGGAATGTACTTCATGGCTCACTTACTCATCACCTGTAAGTACATGTCACTGCCAAATCTGATAGCGGACAGAGAAATTATGCCTGAATTCCCTTCAGTGGGATCGCCAGTAAAGGATGTAGCGAAAATAACAACCATCTTAGGTGACTGGCTCAGGACTCCACTCTCACTGGAAAGAGCCCGGCATAAACTCTCTTCTCTTTATGATGAAACCGTAATTCCTGGAGCATCAGCCCAGGCTGCAGTGGCAATCTTGAACAAGATTGAGACCCCACCTCAACAGAAATCAGCAGCCTAGTATACATTCAAACAATACCCCCCTGCGATTTAATGAGAAATCAGGAATAAATCGACCTTTTACCCCTTAGAATTTGGGGAACCTTTAATTGTTTGTTTTGTGTGAATGGTCCTCCAGAATTCAGCTCGTTAGAATCGTCGAATACGTTGAAACAGGTCAACCACAAGTAAAACTGTGATTCTGGTCAGCTGAATATAATTCACTTCGAAACATGCATTTTGGATCATCGGGACTACGTACACTAATGGGTAAAAAAACGATCCGTATCGGAATTGTGGGTGCAGGGGCCAATACAAAATCCCGCCATATTCCTGGATTTCAAGCGATTGAGGATGTCGAAATTTGTGGAGTGGTTAACTCGACTCCTGCATCGACCGAAAAAGTGGCTCGCAAATATGCGATCCCCCAAACTTACTCACATTGGAAAGAACTGGTTGAAGATCCGGAAATTGACGCCGTGATGATCGGAACCTGGCCAGATCTGCACTGTGAAATTACTTGCATGGCTCTGGAAGCAGGGAAGCATGTTCTGACAGAAGCCAGAATGGCACGAAATCTAGCCGAAGCAAAACAGATGCTTCAGGTTTCACAGGCAAGACCCGACCTGATCGCCCAGGTTGTTCCCAGCCCATTTGGCCTCAAATACAATCCGGAAGTCATTAAGCTGATCACCCAGAAATATCTGGGGGCTTTAAGAGAAGTAGTGGTACTGGGGGCTGACGACTCGTTCTGGGACTACAGCAAAAAATTGCATTGGCGTCAGGACAAAGAAATCAGTGGAAACAATGTGCTCACGATGGGAATCCTGCATGAGACTCTCAGTCGTTGGGTTCCTCCTGCTGAGCGCGTCTTCGCACAAAGCTCAATTTTTGAACCACAGCGCCCCTCACCGAAGAGGCCCGGTTATGCTGATGTGACCATCCCAGACAGCCTGCAGATCGTCACCAGGCTCCAGGGCGGAGCCAATGCCATGTATCACCTCAGTGGTTCAATCCTGTTTGGCCCGGGACTGCAGATTCACCTTTACGGCAGCCATGGCACAATTAAGGTCCATTTCACTCCGGAAGAGAAAATCTTCGTAGGGCATATGGGTGAGACTGAATTAAAAGAAATTCAGGTTCCTCAGGCAGACCAGGGTGGCTGGCGCGTAGAAGCAGAGTTTATCGGGGCGATTCGCGGCGAAGAAATCGTACACCATACAGACTTTGCCTCAGGTGTGAAATATATGGAATTTACAGAAGCGGTCGCTCTAAGCTGTGAAAAAAATCAACCGGTGGCACTGCCACTGTAAGACCGGCTGACTATGATATGTCGACAGGTACTTGCCGGCTTTCACTTTCCCAGACTGATACAGCAGGGCCGGCAGCCTTTTGAAATTCCTGTATAAGGTAAGCATACAGATCGAAGAATCGCAAGAAACATGACGAAACCATACCAGAGGGAATTAGAAATAGCCCTCGCTGCCGTCAAACAGGCTTCCGTTATTTGTCGCTCTGTTCAATCAGCGATCACAGATGAAGTCCTGGAAAAGAAAGACAAAAGTCCGGTCACAATCGCTGACTTCAGCAGCCAGGCAGTGATCTGCCGAGAGCTGCTGCAAGAATTTCCTGCAGACCCCGTCATCGGCGAAGAAGATGCCGCTGAATTGAAAGAGTCCGAAAACCAGGAGTTTCTGGAAAAAATCGTCTCTGAACTCTCGTTAGCAGATGTTCCTGAGACAACTCCGGAACAAGTCTGTTCATGGATCGATCATGGCGGAGCAAAAACATTTAGCGATCGTTTCTGGACACTCGATCCGATTGATGGCACGAAAGGTTTTCTGCGAAAAGAGCAATATGCCGTTTCTCTGGCACTGATCGTTGACGGTAAAATTGTCGTCGGTGTTTTAGGTTGCCCTAACCTCCCCTGTCCCGAAAACAGCTCAGCCACGGGTACGGTTTATTATGCAGTCGCAGGCCAGGGTGCATTTGCCATGCCTCTTGAACAGGGCAGTCTTCAGAGTTCATCCCCCATTCATGTGACAACGACACAAGACTTCTCCGAGTCTCGATTTTGTGAGTCTGTCGAGTCCGGGCATAGCTCTCATGGACATTCCCAACAGATCGCAGATCAACTGGGGATTAAGAAAGACCCCAGGCGGCTCGACAGCCAGGCAAAGTACGCCATTGTGGGACAAGGGGAAGCTGACATTTACATGCGACTACCGACGCGTGCCGGGTATCGTGAAAAGATCTGGGATCATGCTGCAGGTGTTTTACTGGTTGAGGAAGCAGGGGGAACCGTGACGGACATCCACGGAAATCCGCTTGAATTTAACCAGGGTTATGAACTCGCTAACAATCAGGGTGTCATAGTCACAAATGGTCTGTTACACCCAAAACTGATCCAGACGTTGAACGAACTGGGAATCAACCAATAGTGAAACTCAATTTGACACATCTTTTGATTATGAATTATTGACCAACATGGACTGGCATATTGTAGTTACGTTTCTGGTTTTGGGTGGCGTGATCTGCTCCCTGACGTTTCTGCGTGCCGGTGCCGACACCATCTTGATGGGGGGGCTCACCATTCTGGTCGTTACGGGGGTGATCCAGGCAGACGATGCTATCGCCGGATTTGCCAATGAAGGTCTGATTGCCGTTGCCTTTCTTTTCGTCGTCAGCGAAGGAATCAGGCAGACAGGCGGATTTGCCTTCACCGGACAACAAATGCTGGGACGTCCCAAATCTTTGACGGATGCCCAGGCCCGGGTCATGCTCCCTTCAGCAGTTCTGAGCGCCTTCCTCAACAACACCCCCGTCGTCGCTATGATGATGCCCATCATTTCCGACTGGGCCAAGAAAATGCGGATTTCGGTATCTCACCTGATGCTGCCTTTGAGTTACGCTGCAATTCTGGGAGGGCTGTGTACCCTGGTTGGTACCAGTACAACACTGGTCGTGGATGGCTTGCTGCTGGACCAGGCACATCGCCCCGGGCTATCGATGTTTGAAATCGCCTGGGTTGGTGTCCCCATTATGATCGTCGGCTTGATCTATCTGCTGGTTTTTTCTCGCTGGCTCCTGCCCGAGCGCAAACCGGCAATCACTCCCATGGACGATCCCCGTGAATATACCGTGGAGATGATTGTTGAACCAGGCTGCCCCCTGATTGGCAAAACGATCGAACAGGCGGGACTGCGCCATCTGCCGGGAATGTACCTGATGGAAATCGACCGGAAGGACGACGTTATTGCAGCGGTCTCCTCCAACGAGCGACTGGCCGCCAATGACCAGTTGGTATTCGTGGGAATTGTGGAATCAGTCATCGATCTTCAGAAAATCCCGGGACTCAAGCCTGCCACCGATCAGCTGTTTAAACTCTCAGGACCTCGCTCTGAACGTTGTCTTATCGAAGCGGTTGTCTCCGACAGCTTTCGATTCATCAACATGTCAATTCGCACAGCCAAATTCCGTTCTAATTACAATGCAGCAGTCATTGCCGTGGCCCGTAATGGACAGCGAATCAATAAAAAAATCGGCGATATTGAACTCCAGCGCGGCGATACGCTTTTGATCGAAGCACATCCTTCCTTCATTGATCAGCAGAGAAATTCCCGTGAATTCTTTCTGGTGAGCCAGGTAGAAGATTCCACTCCTCCGCGGCATGAACGTGCCTGGATTGCCCGTACGATTTTACTGGCCATGATCCTGATGGTTGCGATTGCAAACATCAAGATGATCGTCGCTGCCATGGTTGCCGCCGGACTGATGACTGCCACACGCTGCTGTAGTGCGACCGAAGCGAAGCGGTCCATCGACTGGGGCGTTCTAATCACGATCGCAGCTGGCCTGGGTATCGGGCGGGCTATTGAGAATTCCGGAGCAGCCTCTTTAATTGCATCCAGTTTTACAGGCATGGCCAATAACAGTCCGGTGATCGTGCTGGCCATCCTGTCATTGATCACCCTGGTACTTACTAACCTGATCACGGCGAAAGCGACAGCAACTTTAATCTTCCCAATCGCCATTGCCGCGGCTGCAACTTTGAATGTTGATGTGATGCCCTTTGTCATTACCATCACAATTTCCGCAGCAGCCTGCTTTGCGACTCCAATTGGTTATCAGACTAATCTGATGGTTTTCGGTCCCGGTGGATATAAATACGCCGACTACCTTCGCATTGGAGGCCCCTTGACTTTGATCGTCTGGCTGATGACTGTGATCATTGTACCTCTTGCCTGGCCCTTCAATCCGTGATACTGTAATTGATGGTTTTATTCACGTCTGAAAGATGCATCACCTGATTTAAAATCCTTCGGCAAAGGGTTCGCTCTTAAGAACGTGAAAAATCATTCAGTGAGTCTGGTCCAGCCTCCAGGCATGATCTCGTTTCCCTTATTTTTCAGGGTTTAAATATGAATCGCCTCTTCATTTCTCCTGCCATTTGCATACTGATTTTCTGGGCTTTATTGTCCCCAAATCCAGGCGAGCTACTGGCTCAGACCCCCAGCCCCAAAGATCAGGCCCAGCTTGAGAAACAGCTGGAAACGCTTCAGAATCAGATCAGCGAACTGAAAAAGAATCCCAAGATCAAACAGAATCTCCTGGCGGATGTTGAAGTGTATGCCAAGGCGGCTGAATGGATTTTACGGCATAATGAATTTTACAAACCACAATATGTCAAAGATACTTTTCAGGTTTTGAAAACAGGACAGCAAAGAGCAGAACAACTCAAAGCAGGAAAACCCGAATGGACTGAGCAGACTGGTACTGTCATTTTTGGATACTATTCCAAGATCGACGGTTCCGTGCAGCCTTATGCACTAACTTTCCCTGCAGACTATCAAGAAAAAACCAGTCATCGCTGGCCACTACATGTCGAACTGCATGGCCGCGGTGGTAAACGCAACGAAGTATTTTTCATCGCACATCCTAACGGAAAAGGTCCCCGGAAAAATCATGACTGGTTACATCTGGATCCATTTGGCCGTACTGATAACGGCTGGAGATGGAGTGGAGAAGTAGACGTCCATGAAGCCATCGCAGACGTTAAGAGAAGATACCTGGTTGACAAGCGGCGGATTACACTACGCGGCTTCTCAATGGGAGGTGCTGGCACTTGGCACATCGGCCTGCATTATCCTTCACTCTGGAGTGGCGTGGGTCCCGGGGCGGGTTTTGTCGACTTCTATCAATATCAGAACTACAAAGACAAGCTCCCCCATTATCAGCACAAGACACTGCATATCTACGATTCGATTGACTATGCACTCAATGCAGCGAATGTGCCAGTTGTGACTTACGGTGGCGGAAAAGATAAACAACTGGTTTCCAGTACCAGAATGGTTGAGAAAGCAAAAACAGAAGATATTGAAATCCCCCTGTTTATCAGCCCTGAAGCAGCACATCAGTCTCGCATGCCCGCTTATCAGGACTTCCTGTCCAAACTGTTAGAACACTCAAAGGAAGGGCGTCCTGCCTGGCCTGGTAAAAAACAGATTCGATTTATTACCTATACACCCAAATTTAATGAATGCGAATGGGTCACGATCGAAGAGCTTGATGAAATGTATGAGCCGACCCTGGTCGAAGGCGGCCTGGATGAAGAATCAGGCAATCTGATTCTGACAACCGAGAATGTTGCTGCACTTTCAATCGCTCGAAATATTGCACCCAAGGTGGAACTCGATGGAAATCTGCTGCCACTCGAATCAGCGGCCAATGGCCTGCTGCCACAGGTCTATTTTATCAAGGGTAACAATGGCTGGGATGTTTTGAAGTATGAAGATTCGAAAACGTTCATCGAAAACCCCAACCAGAGAAAACGTCACAATCTGCAAGGGCCCATCGATGATGCCTTTACCCTTCCCTTTGTGTGTGTTCAAGGAACCGGCACACCATGGACTCCGCCACTGAATGAGTGGTCTGCATCTGTTTTATCACTCTTTGAAAAAGAATTTGACAAATGGCTGAGAGCCAAAGTTCCAGTGATCAAGGATACTGGCGTTACTGATCAGATCATTGCAGATAAAAATTTGATCTTGTTTGGTGACCCGGGCTCAAATGCGATGATTGCAAAAGTACTGGAAGACCTGCCTGTCGAATGGACCAAAGATCAAATTACGGTGAATGGCCAAAAGTATGATACACAAAATCATGGGCTTGCTCTGATCTATCCAAACCCATTAAATCCTAATCGCTATGTGGTCATCAATTCAGGCCACACAATGCATGAAAAAGATTTTCTGGCTTCCAACTCCTGGCTCTTCCCTAAACTGGGAGATATTGCCGTCGTTCAATTTAAAAAACAAAATGATGGTACATTTAAAAATGAAACCGTCTGGGCAGAATTATTCGACAGCAATTGGGAATTACCCTGAACTAGAATATTGCGTTGGTCATACTGCTGGAAATAGGGTCCTGTATTTCGAATACGGAGACGAATCGGACTGCCTTGATCACCAACAACTGCGTCCACACAAAATAAATCATTTGAAAACACCAGGAGGTAATCCCTTCCCTTTGACGCCGCGAAGCATTCGCTGTAATCCATTACTATTACGAGACTTATAATCCCCCACCAATCTAACTCATCCCTCAGACTGCCTGCAAATTGAGCCAGGCAGTTCTATCCTCCCGGTTCTGATCGCCTGAATCTTGAATCGATCTTGCTTCATTTTATGATTTTTCATAAAACGCGTGTCCTGTCATTTCAGATACTCGTTATAGAATCAGCCTCGACCTGATTCTCCAATCCCTTTCAACTGATTCAATGTTTGGCACAAGTACAGTGCTCCTCCATTAATTGAGCCCTTTACCCCAATGATCCGGGCAACGAAATGAAGTATTTCCGGCTCAGCATGGTCTTCCCTGCTGTTTTCATCTTATTATTACTCAATGGCTGCAGTTCTGCCCCAGGCAAACAGACTATGGCCTGGAAAGCTCCCACTGCGCCATGGAAGTGGGGAAAGTCACTTTCAGCAAAGCCAAAAAACAATAAAAACGAAGATACAGAAGAAGCCGTAGCTGCCGCTGATCAAGCTGAGGAAACCAGGTCAGACATAGAAAAAGAAGTTGCTTCCGAAGACCAGACACCAGTTAAAGTCACTACCCATAACGCGGAACTACTTGCCTACATGCATGAAGAACTGAAGGATGCTTCTCCTCAGGAACGAACTCAATATCTGAGTAGTTTCAAAGGAGTCGATCCGGAAATGATCAAAAATATTCTCCGCACACGGAGAATGGTAAACAGCATGCAGCAGGAGCAGCTTGCCAAGAACGATACTGGTTCCATTTCACAGGTTTCCCTCCCGGGACTGGGGCACAGTGAGCCGGGTAATTCTGAAGCACCTGTAATCCAGGCCAGTATTCAACAGCCGCCGCCAGGACAGATTCCACCGGGTGAGAACCAGCAGTTAATGTCATCCAATCCAGTCCAGCTTGGAAACCTGGAAGGGATCGGACCCGATCCAGAAAATGGGCTCCCCGCCATTGGATCAACTCAATCTCAACCGTATTCCACTTCGCAGACAATCAGTCAGGGACTCAACCATATTCCTGTTGTAGGAACTTTAAAAAACCGATTGTCTACAGCATTTCAACAGGGTACTTCCGCATTACAAAGTGGAATCTCTCGCACGAGCACTGCGATCATCGGTCAGCAGGAAAATATCCCTCAAACACTCCCCTCTAATAATTTACAATTGCAACCTGTTGCACCTCAAACAGCCGAACTGGCTACACCACCTGGTTATGCTGACACAAATCCATCCAACCTGTCATCAACAGATCAATTACAGCAGCTGATCTCTGTTGCCGAAGCAGAAATTTCTCAGCTTCAAACAGGTTCTACTCCGGCAGAGAAACAGCATTTTATTGAACGGCATGTGTATCTTCGTATGCTGTACCTGATGGCAAATCAGCACGAACGCGCATTGGAGGCAATCCCGGGAATTGATCCAGCTGATCAGGAATTCTGGCAACAGACGTTCTGGGCGGTTGCAAACTATTTTGACCAGGAAGCCATTCCCGACCAGGCTGATCGGGCGACACAAACGGTGACGCAACTACGCCAGGCGACCGCGAGACTTCAGGAAAAAGCCAACCTCTCCCTCAAAAATGTAGCCTTCTGCCATAAGATTAAGAGCTTCGGAAGTTACGAACGCTTCGAACGTGATGAATACACTCCAGGACGTCCGGTACTTGTGTATTCTGAGATTGAAAACTTCACCAGCGAACTGACCGCCGATGGAATGTATCGCACTCTGCTCAAATCAAAAATTCAAATTTTTAAAGCGGGCAGCAATGGAGACCTGGTTGCAGAGATCCCTTTCGACACTACCGAAGATCTCTGCCGCAATGTTCGCAAAGATTACTTTCACAGTTACAAGTTTGAAATCCCAAGAAACATTTCGCTGGGACCACATATCATGAAACTGACCGTGGAAGACGAAATCAGTCAGAAAGTGGCGACTTATACTCAAAACTTTACGGTGCGGTAGACCATCAATGCTACATCACTACTCGCTTCGCAATGATCCCTCCCACAGAGACAGAACGATATCCGCGTCTGCCAGTCTCGCCAGTACCTCTCAGAGGGGCGATGACAATGCTTTTCGCTGGAATTTCTTCATTCGCTCGTTGCAGGATAACCAGCTGCAGTTTAACTCAGGCCCGGAAGTAGAAACCCGGCGAACGTTAAAAATGGCGAAGGTAGAAGCAGTACTTTTCGTAGCGGAAAGTGCACTTTCAACAAGGAAGATTGCACAACTGGCCACTCTCGCTAATGCCAGTGAGGCGAAAGAACTGATTGACCAGATCAATGCGGCGCTCGAAGTGACAAACTCCGCATTTCACATCAAACGCGTTGCCACCGGTTACCAGATGATGACACAGCCGCAATTCTCCTTCTGGCTCAATAAACTTCATCAAAGACAGGCCGCACTCAAACTCTCGGCCCCTGCCATGGAAACCCTGGCAATTGTTGTCTACCGACAACCCGTTACCCGAGCCGACATTGAATCAATCCGGGGAGTGCAGAGTGCGGAAATGTTAAAGCAGTTGATGGATCGTGGACTGGTTAGAATCGGTGGAAAAGATGACTCCCTCGGTCGACCATTTCTTTATGAGTCGACACGAAAATTCCTGGAAATCTTTGGCCTGAAAAATCTGGATGATTTACCCATGGGTGAATCACTTCGCATCAGGCCGGAAAAGCCGGAGCCGGCAGACGATGCTACCGAAGAAGAAATGGACCTGGAATCAGCTGCAGAAGAAGACACGGATGAGAGTGAGCCGCAGGAAATCACCGAAGATGAAGATCTTTCTGCGGCGTGAAGTTTATCATTACCGAAGTCGTGTCGAGTCTTCTGTTCTTCTTTGCTTTCTTGAGACCGCCTCAGGCTTGTCCCAATCCTCACCCACTGTCCAGCGGTAATTAAGAATTCGCCGGCCATTGACCTGTTCGGCTCTCAGCCAGAGTTCTTTTCCCTTCAAAGCATCTGCATTCGGAATATAATATAACTTCCGGTCCTGCCCATGTTTCAGCTCGGTAATAAACCGTTGCATGCGTTTCATGTTTGGTATAAATAAACTGCAGCGGAATTGGAGCGTCTCCAGGGGTGAGGTATTGTTAACAATCACCTGTTCGATTTCCAGTACGTTTCCCTCAATTTTTTTATCTGTAACCTGAACCATAATATCGCCTAATCCAACATGATAAGACCTGTGGACTCGAATCGAGTATTTACGTTCCGCAAAGATATCAAAATCGATGGAAACATCTTTCCTGCCCAGGCTGGCATTTGAGGGTAGCGTCATGAATGTTTCCAGTCGGAATTTTTCTCCGGCACCTGTATCGAACACCCATTCCTGCGGTTCCACTTCCCATCCCCGAGGTACATTTAATACCGCCTTACCACGAACACTCTGCAAGAATGTATTTTTCCCAAGCACCGCATCGGCGTGGCCTCCATACTCACTTCTTGATTTTCCTATTTCAAATTGAGCCGCCAGCCTCCAGTTTGCAATCTGTTGATTACACTTTCGTAGAATCATGGGAGAAGTACTCACCGGTAAAGTATGGCGATGTGTGCTTGAATCACGCTCCAGAGCAATGCGTCTGCCCCAGACATCAGTTGCGACTACATCTTCACCCAGATAAATCACTTCCTCAGTTGGCTCGTCATTCCAGACTACAATGATCGCCTCGTCATCACGCATAAAAACATGATTGGTACTCTTATTGGGCATGTTGAAGGATCCCTGGTACCGGGTTCCCTGTAACGCGATCGCGATGGTCCTCCATGGCAAAAATAATAACGTGGGGGATCCATTTCGATTGAGTAATCCGTACTGTTCGTGAAATACGGATGATGCAAAAATCGCATCTGCTCCCAGGTATTTTGCGGTCACCATACGTTTTGCCAGGTCAATGCCCCGCTCTTCAGCAGGGTACCCATCTTTTGGCAAAGGAGTTAATGTAACCCAGCGCGGACTGCCGCCAGGGGCCAGGCGGGCGTTCTGAAGTTCACGGGCCAGGTCCTTAGGGGAAAGTCGTTCAGCATTATTAATCGACACAAAACTCTGGGGCATGTTATCTTTCGGCAGAGGAGTCTTCCAGTCCCAGTGAATGCCTACATGGGTATCGCGACCGATTAAATCCAGCTGTACCTTCACTTTTCTAAGTGTCTCGTTGAGATTTTGAAGTCCAATGAAACTGTTGTCATCATCGCCTCCCAACTGCCAGTAATTCACCAGTGAGGTGTATCGGGCAAACACCTCTTCCAGCGAAGGAGACCAAAAACTCGACGGCATTGTGAAAATCCCACTCACCCCCAACCAGTCTTTCGCAAACTGTGATCGTAATTTTTTGGGAGGATGATTTAAGAGTCCCACAGGCGTAATTCCCCGATTGGAAAACTGGTCCAGCATCTCTGCAACCCGGCTCGTGCGATGGATGTCATCAGATTCCAGTACATTCCAGAGAGGATACTTGATCCAGTTGATTCCTGCCTGAGCTGCAATATCAGGTAGCTCTTTAATCGGCAGACTCTCATCCTCCTCCGAGATGGTCCAGCCAAATTCCCCTGTGGGCCTGGGATTGACAAGATCAATCACGGCAAATGTCGTTTTCTTTTCCAGGATGGACTTCTGATCCCTGACCAGCCTGGATCTGACTTCATAAAACCCATACTCCATTGGCTGCAAACGCCAGACTTCCGTGTGATTATTTCCATCGAGTAAACGACTGTTCTCAACGGCTTTGACATCATCAGGTTTTGTCATCAGTGCCAGGGAAGATTCTGCAATGTGCCGATTCGTATTGTCGGTCAGTTCCAGATCCAGTCGATACTGGTTGTCTGGATTCAAGCCACTGATGCGACTGCTAATGCGGATCTCCGCAGAATGATCTACAAAATGACGATGGTAATTATTTAAAATATCCAACTGCGGCAAGCTGCCAACCCACAGATCATCAAACCAGATATCACCAGAAATATCTTTCTGGGCATTGTGAGCTACGTGACAACCAAGAACGATAAACCGTACATTGGCCTGGGGAGTCAATGGCCCCAGTGTCACTTCAACCCAGTTCTTATGGGTTCCGGTCACAGGACGACTGACAAAATGCTGAACGCGCTGACGCTTATGATCCAGAAAGGAAATCGAAATTAACGCAGCATCATGTATTAATTTTTGCGTTTTGACATAACCACGAAATATATAGGCATGATCAGCATCGATTTTTTCCGGAGGCGAATAAATGGTAGCATGGCCTCCATTCACTCCAAAATGCAGACTCTGCTGGCCTGTATGTCCCAGGTTCCGATCAATACTTACATCGACATATTGGGGATATCCGGTCCCCTTTCTTCTGGACCAGTCATCTGGCAGATCGTCGAAGTCCTGGTCCTGTCTGGTTTCAAAAGAATAGGACAGAACGGGCAACGTATCTTCCACGAGATTACCCTCAACGGGTAAACCGGCCAGTAACGCAAGGTAGCAGGTAGCAAGCGATGACAGTATCATGGGATGTTTCCGAACAGTATTGATTCTCTCTAATGAAGATCGACCATTTTTTGATCGAATCTCAATCAGGAAGAGCCTGGAAGAGGTCATTTTCTGGATCCTGATCTGATAACTCGGAGATATCATTCTCTTTTCACAGACAGTTAGATAAACTTTGCCAGTCAATCCGATTGCCGCAGTTATGCCACACAGTTAAAATGCCAGTAAACAGCATTGATTTAAGGAAAATAATGTCACGCTTTAAACTCGCAGTCGCTACCCGCTGCTTTGGCCAGCCCATCAAGCAAGCGATTAAAACAGCCGCTCAGATTGGCGCGCGCGGAGTACAACTCGATGTTCAAAATGAAATCTCACCTTCTTCATTTGGCGCTTCCGGCGAGCGACAGTTTCGCAAGCTGCTGGAAGAATTTAACCTGTCTGTCGCCTCCCTCCGGCTACCGGCTCGACGAACTCTGGTTGATCCTGAATTTCTCGACGAGAGAGTTTCGCAAATCAAATCCGCTTTGGATTTCGCCTGGCGGCTGAAAGCCCCCTATCTGATCATTCATCCCGGAACGATTCAGTCAGAAGACACCAGCACTTTCCCCATGGTATGTGAAGTACTGAATGATCTGGCTCGACATGCCTCACACATTGGTACAGAAATTTGTATTGCCTGTGAAAAGAACTCTTCTGCCGTCATCCGTGAATTAGTCTCAAAAGTAACCACTGGTTTTATCGGTATTGACTTTGATACGGCAGAAATGGTTTATACGCGCCAGGACCAGGAATCAACAATTCGAGAATTGTATACATGGATAAAATCATACCGCTTGCGTGATGCAGTTCGTGAAATGGATGGCGAAGGATCAGAAGTTCCGCTGGGAAAAGGTATGGTTATGTGGGATCACTTTCTACCTCTGGTAATGGAGACCGGTTACCAGGGATGGCTTACCGTTGATCGCACCCAGGGTGAAAATAAACGGGATGATTGTCGCAGCGGCATATCCTATCTGAATTCACTGCTACCCTGATCTCCTGTTCCTGATAATCGATCGCGAGCTTATGTCACTTGCTGAACCTGAAATACTCTCCGTTACTGAAACCACTCGCCAGATTAAAAATCTGGTAGAGGCAAACTTCCCTTATGCATGGGTCGTCGGAGAAATTTCCAATTGTACAATCGCCAGCTCTGGTCATGTTTATCTGACTCTGAAAGATGATTCCGCCCAGTTAAGAGCCGTCATCTGGAAACGTACCGCCTCACGATTAAAGTTCCAGCTGGAAGATGGCATGGAAGTTGTCGCTGCCGGCCCCGTAGAAGTGTACCAGGCTCGTGGAACCTATCAATTAAATATTGAACAACTTATTCCCCAGGGAGTGGGTGCACTTGAATTAGCATTTCGGCAGATGCAGGAAAAACTGGCTGCGGAAGGTCTGTTTAACCCGGAACATAAGCAGCCCATCCCCCAGTTCCCAAGAAAAATTGCCCTGGTGACCAGCCCAACCAGTGCAGCAGTTCGGGATATGCTCCAGGTGATTACGAGACGTTGGAACGCTGCCGATCTGGTCATTGTACCTGTCGCAGTGCAAGGGGAAGGAGCCGCAGAACAGATCGCAGCTGGAATCGAGCTGGCTGCTCGTATTCCCTATGTAGACACAATTATCACGGGACGCGGGGGAGGCAGTCTTGAAGATCTGTGGGCTTTTAATGAAGAAGTGGTCGCGCGTGCTATTTTTGCCTGTCCCGTTCCAGTGATCAGCGCAGTCGGTCATGAAATTGACATCAGCATCTCTGATCTGGTTGCGGATCGTCGGGCATTAACACCCAGTGAAGCAGCAGAACTCTCAGTCCCCCTGCAATCCGATGTTCTGGCGACTTTAACACATTGGCAAAGTCAGCTCGTCACAAACCTGAAACAGCGCGCGCGACAGGTGCGGCTCCAGATGGATGCAATTGCCGCCCGTCCCGTGTTAACCCGACCTCTCGATATGGTTCACCAACGTGCTGACCAGGTTGATGAACTGGATCGCAGGCTGAAACGTAGTACGCGTGAATTCATCAACCGATGTCAAACTGAAACACGACATCTGGCATCCGCTTTAGATGCACTGAGTCCACTCAAAGTGCTGACCCGGGGATATAGTATTACCCGTAAGCAATCAGAAGACGAATCCTCAAAATGGAATATTGTAAAATCGATCAGCCAGGTGAAGCAAGATGAAGTACTTCACACGCGCATCTCCGATGGCACAATTGTAAGCCAGATTAAGGAAATACAGGAAGACTCCTAATGGTTTCCTGCCACTTTTTACACCCAGATAAATCATTTTGATATTTAAAGACATTCGATATGGCAAAGAAAAAAGCAACACAGTCAGAAGCCCCACTCTTTGAAGAATCACTGGCAGAATTGCGGGAAATCGTATCCACTCTGGAAGAAGGTACGGCTGGCCTTGAGGAATCGATGGAACACTTTGAACGCGGGGTGAAACTGCTCCGTTCGTGTTACCAGTCTCTGGAATCAGCCGAACAGAAAATTGAAATCCTGACACGGGTGGATGCAGATGGAAATCCGGTACTGGAAGAGTTCGACGCCACCGCATCGATCGAGACGAAAGGACCTTCCAAAACAGGCCGACGCAAAACCAGTTCTCCCAAAAAAGATTCCGATGAAAACGAAAATGACCGAACTTTGTTCTAGAGCGAATCACATTTGACCATAGCGCCTCTCAAACTATTATACTCGGTTCAAATAGCCCTGGAGACGCTACAGTAAAACTGGACACAGTCTAGCCTGTATCCAGGTTTACGATAACTATCCTGACAGGAATTGGAACGTGTTTAATGGATTCAAAACGCGATGGATAAATGGGATGCGCAGCAGCAGGATCGAATCAGGCAGCTCCAAAAGTGCTTCAGACCTTCAAACTCAGTGTCTCAGGAATTTGCTCATACATCATAAAGTGTACTCCCATGAAGCATTCGCTTAAACAACTGGCAATCGATGTCGGTAACAGTCGAATCAAGTTTGTGACTCTGCAGACAGACCTACCTGTAACAGAATACAAGCAGCTTCCCCGCGTTGAGCATTCTGTATCAGCGCCGATTGATGGCCCCTTCCCCTGGGATCAGATTCAGGACTGGCTGGGTCACCAGGACTTGGAACGCTGCCAGAGTGTCGTCGCCGGTTCGAATCCAAGGGGAATCAAAAAGATTGTTTCTGACTGGCCGTTAACTCCCCTGCCGTCACCGATCGAAGTCCTCAACACAGCTGATTTCCCTCTGGATATTGATGTGGACGAGCCGCGAAAAGTGGGGATTGATCGGTTATTGAACGCAGTCGCCGCCAATACTTTACGTAACACAGATCAAGGTGCCATTATCGTCGATACTGGAACCGCGACGACAGTGGATGTTGTCTCGACAGAAGGGCATTTCGTTGGTGGAGCAATACTACCTGGGTTTGAACTTTCGGCAAAATCTCTGCATGATTATACGGCACTCTTGCCACTCATTCCTGTAGCGGACCTGCGTCAGGAAGAACCAGTCGTACTGGGAAAACATACTATCAATGCAATTCGCAGTGGATTATTCTGGGGACAACTGGGTGCGATTCGCGAGCTGATTGGCCAGTTTCAAAATCATTCTCTTTTCAAAACCAGTTCGGTATTACCGCTGGTTCTGCTTACAGGTGGAGGCTCCTCATTACTGGCGTCGCATCTTGATGATCTAGTTCGGTTCGAGCCATTATTAACACTGCAGGGTCTGGCGATCGTTGCACAAAAAATCAGCGGGATCAGATAAAAAACATGTCCCATTCGATTGAAAATCATAATTCCGTTCCCTGTGCCGCCGCACTGTTAACGCCCCGCGGTCGAGGGGCCGTCGCGACAATACGCGTCTATGGCGAATTGAATTCAGTCGCACCTGCCATCAATGTCTGTTTCAATGCAGCCAATCACAAATCACTGGAAGAACAACCACTGAATCGCATTGTTTACGGACTCTGGGGACAATCCTCTAACGAGGATCTGGTGATCTGCCGCCTCAATCAGACAACCGTTGATATTCACTGTCATGGCGGTATGGCTGCTGTAGACCGAATTCTTTCTGATCTCGAAGTACATGGCTGCTCACAAAATTCATGGGAGCAACTGGCGAAAAACATGGGAACTGCATTAGACGTTGAACTCCAGGACAGGCTCACCGCAGCGACCACATTTCGAACAGCAGAAATTTTGTTGCGTCAGTCGGAAGGTCTATTAAAATCTGCGTTTGAATCGCTCCTGCCTGTAGCGCGCCAATCCTTTAACTCGGATTACTATCAATCACAAATCCAGAAATTACTGCATTGGGAACAATTCGGACACCACCTGACATCTCCCTGGCGTGTTGTTCTCGCCGGACGTCCTAATGTTGGTAAATCAAGTCTGATTAACGCAATCCTCGGTTATGAGAGATCGATTGTATTTAATGAGGCTGGTACGACCCGTGATGTACTCACTGCCAGTACGGCGATTGAGGGCTGGCCCATTCAGTTTTCCGATACTGCGGGAATTCGCGAACAGGCTGATGCTCTCGAATCGACGGGAATCCGGCGTGCAGAACAGATGATGAAATCTTCGAATTGTAACCTCATCCTGATCGATATCAGCCAACCCGAACAGGCTGACGACCAGCGACTCATTACTCAATGGCCTGAATCGATCCTGGTCGCACACAAATCTGATCTTCCACGACTCTGGAAACAACCACTTCCCAATAGTGCGATCTTAGTCTCCTCAATGACAAAATCAGGAATCAATATCCTGCTGGATCGATTGATTAAAAAACTGGTTCCTGAAGTTCCGGGAGAAAACACACCTGTTCCTGTCACTACGCGACAGACCGGGATCTTACATCAGGCAATGGAAGCGTTAAAGGAATCGAATCAGTCAGTCTATCACAGGCTGATTCAGCAACTACTATCTTAGTACAAGGTGGAATCCTTATCCGATTCGCGAGACTTCAGCGTCTGCTTCCATTGCTGCAGAGCCATCATTAAATTGCCCTGCGTCCATAACAGTGGGGTAATGTCATTCGGAACATATCTGCCTTTTTCCAGGTAAAATGATTCAGGGCATTTGTACGGGCCAAATACAGATTCACTGGTTGTGAGTTGACTGAGGGAACGATCCAGATGAAAACGCTGTTTGTCTAAGTCTTCCTGATTGTTGGACTGCAGAAACCGCTGCCCATAAATCACCGACATCACGGAATCGAAAATGCACCATTGCGCTTCCTGCCCGGGCTTCAACAGTTTATCTCGACTGGACTGATCATCGCTGAAATCAACGGTACGATCATCTTCTCCCAACATATCTTTGTAGTCGGCACACCAATAAGAGTCACCCTGATAACGACGGATCCCATACTCACCCATTAAATGTGATCGAACATCTTCCATAATGGTCTCGGCCATTTCTCCCTGTACCAGACCAAGAGGAAAGATCAAGAAGAGCAACGCACCATCATACTTTCGCGCGAGCAGGGGGTCAGCCTGAATGCATTCAGCAGGCAGGATATCATCCAACGCAGTTTGTCCCTGCTGAATCAATGCTTCCACTGATTCCGCAGAAACCAATGCCCCGTCATGACGAAACTGATCCCAGTTCCCACTCTGGTCCAGGTAGCGTTTCAGCATCTTTAATCCGCTGAGTACCGTGCCGATACTGGAAGCTTCTATTTTCCGGGCTTCCTCCCAGTGACCACTGTCTGCGTCTTCCCAGAAGCGGATCGATTCGAAGTATCGTGCAAAGGATGCCAGCAATTCCAGTGAAGCGGGAATGGGCTCCAACTTTCCCTGCGTCAGCAACAGGCAATAAAACCAGACGTAATACCCCAGCGCGTCATTTTGTGCGTGTGCCCACTTTTCATCAATCTCTCCGAGCGTATTACCATCGAAGCGAATGTGAGGGCGGTTCATTACTTGAGTGGCATTTGCCTGTCCGGAAATAATCTGACCAAGCCGATCCTGGTGTTTGATAAAATACTCTGTCAAAGTGGAAATGGCTTTGCAGGCTGGCCCCGACTTTCCCACTGCATTTAATGCATGTGCGACATGAATATTATCGCGAACCCAGATGCTCTGATATCCCGTCGATTCATGGGCAATCGCCGCGGGAAACAGCCCATTCTCCAAGGCCGGGAAAGAGAACGTCCCCTGCGATTCAAGAAAACGGGCTAATTCTTCTGTTTCGGCAACGGTCTGAAGTGATTTTTTGAGAATATGAAAACGTTCGTCATCCATGATGAAATACCTGCTTTAAATCTTAAACAGCCCAAACGGGTAATATACCAGACTTGATCAATCCATAAAAAGACCATGAGGCGCGACTCGAATTGTGAAACAATTGACTTCAAAATGCAACGGCAGGTGAATGGGAGATCAAGATTCCTGGATGTTGCAAAAAAACAACAACGTTGCGAAAAATCATCCAGTAATGATGCCCGTATCTTTTAATGCGGCTTGCCCCACCCAGAATCAATTCTTTTTTTCTTTTCGACAGTATCTCTAATCTGCAGTACCGTTTTGATTTTCAGGTTCAGGCAAGAAGTTTCTCCAGCATCGCTCAACTGCCACAAAGAGGTATAACAATTGCTTATCCCAGAGATCCCAATGCCGATATCTCATTTTCTACTCCTTTTTATTAGTTGATTCCGTTCATGAAAGGTCCATTGCTATCTTTACCGCGGTCGCACCAGATCAGCATATTATTACTGCTATTGTCATTCTCAGGCATGGTGATCGCACGCTGGAACCAGCTCTATTTCTTTACACCTGACAGTGCCCGTTATGTCATCATGGCGAAATCACTGGTCAACGGCATGGGATATCGTGAAATCGATACACCGGGCGAACCATTGTATGCCCATCGGCCGCCGGGAATGTCGCTGCTGTTATCTCCGGCAGCGTTGATTGCTCCCTACAATGTTATGCTGGCGAAAGCCACTGTCTGGCTGACAGGACTTGCGATGCTGACGCTGTTATATCTCTATGTCCTGCATCTCCAGAAACCAGAGCAAGATCCATTTCATCCCAACCCGGATCATTTTTACTGGCCCGCAATAATGATTGCCGGGATGGTTGCCATCAATCCCTACACCCTGTTTTTCACTACGCTCGTCATGAGTGAAATACCATTCATGGCCTGCACTCTGGCGATTCTGTATCTACTGGTTGTTCAACAAGAGTCTCCAGGAAAATGGCAGCTGGCATTGTTCACCAGCCTGCTGATTTTCCTTCCGTTTTTAAGAACGATCGGCATCGCCCTGGTGTTAGCCGTCGGGACATGGGCCGTCTTAAAAAGAACCCGCTGGCGATGGCTGATCGGAGTGGCCTGTTCTCTGTCAGCAACAGGTTTCTGGATGTTCCGTAACTCTGCGTTGGAAAAAAGTGGTTACGTATCTGTTGCCCTGCAGGAATTCAATTCACACGGTCTTGTCGGCACCGTGTTTAATATACTACAACGATGCCAGATTCACTTCGACAGTTTTTGCCAGAAACTGTTTCCCGATATGCCTGGCACAATGCCTCGCTATTCGCGGATGATACTGGATGAAAACGCCTTTTTGCCGGGACCGAGCTGGGTTTACATGATGCTCGGTGCGATAGTACTCGTACTCTCATGCTACGGGATGCTCAAACGTCGTCAGCAGGGGGGAACTGTCGCGTTCTGCTACCTGATCTTCAGCATGGGAATCCTCTCTCTCTGGCCGTGGATGCAGCAGCGATTCACCTTGCCGCTTCTGCCTGTCGTGCTGGCCTTTCTGCCCGCAGGCTGGGTCTCTTTTGCAAATCACTTCGAAGTATCCCGACCTCAGATTCGCAAAACACTGATCGCCGTCTGCTTACTGCTATTGTTACTTCTGGCAGGCTGGCAATTGAAAACCGATAGTGCATTGATTCATGCGAATCTGAAAATGATTCGCGATCCTCAGAATTTTTACAAAGACCAACTCCCTCCTAATCAGTTCAGTAACTGGACAGCAGCCGGCACATGGATCAGCAAAAACACGAGCCCCGATGCCAGACTGATTACACGACGAGCTGATGTCGCGACCACAGGGCATCGCTATCAAAAACTGAACTTTTTTGAAATTACCAATGCAGAAAAGCTGCACGAAGCGATTCAGAATTTACCCGCTGATTACCTCGTTACTTTCAGTCGAGATACAGTCTCTGCTTTTCCCTGGCATCTTCTCGACCAGGACCTGGTCTATCGTATGACACCCGTCTATGACGAACAGGGAGTCATGATCCTCAAACTGGAACCGAACCGCAGTGGAACAATCCGCAACCAATACTGGCATCCCGATGACTCTCTTAAACTGGCACGCCGGGCAATTGAAAAATTTCCTCATCGCCTGGCATTTCAAGTTGCCTATGCGCAACAACTGTTTGCAGCCGCAAGCTATGATGAATTAATCCACTACGTCGATAACCTGCAACAGCAACAGATCTCCGATGTCAGACTGAGCAACCTGCTAGCCTGGTCGTATATTAAAACGAAGCAATACCAGAAAGCGATTCGGGAATTCGAGCGGGCATTTTCGATGCCTGATCAGAAGATGCTCCGCCGCGATCTGGTCAGAGGAATTAATCTGGCACACAATACGCTGGAGGCCAGCTATAAAGCAGGAGCAAAAGAGGAGCAGCCTGCAGTTCCAAACCAGCAGTCCCCTTGGCAACTGGCAGAGAATTACCTGCGTTTATCTGAAGTCACGAACGCGGAACGGGTTCTCCTCAAGGCTTTGAAGCAGTCGACCGATTACCCCGACTCAAAAGGCAAACTACACTCCCTGCTGGCAAAGGTTTATCTTGCGAAAGCCGGTACGCAGGAAGCTATACAGCAGTTAAATTACGCAGTCGCAGCTGGAGAAGCAAATGCTTCTCGTACTTTGCAAATGCTCCAACTGGAAGAAAAAACGGAACCCCGTTTAAATTTTCCACAAAAAATAAATGATGCAAAATCTGAACAACTCACTGTGGAATTGCTACAGGACGTAGTGACACTGGTTGACTGGTATCAGAAAACCGGGGTCCCTGGCAAAGCGCTCAGCCTGCTGGAACGGACAAATACTTTGATTCCGAACCAGCCGGAATTACTCCGGTTACTTCTCCAGAGTCAGCTGTTTTATGCTCAGTCCCACGATGCTGAAACGACACTATCACAATTGAACAGACTGACACCCGCCGATCAGAGTTTAGGTGAAATGCAGGAAAAAATTGAGACGTTAAAAAAGCGCCCCCGATTCTAAAACGCAACCTTCAGTGCTTCTGCATGCGTAATTGTTAACTCGATCACGCACTGTCTCATTTAAGAGTGTAAAATTAATGAGTTAACAGACTGTTGCGGGCCAGTAACGGGGGGACGTTCAATGGAACTCTGGATCGACGGCTGGATGGATTATCTGCTCAATGCCTGGCGGAACGCAACGGCGACGGATTATTTAAGATTGATGGTCTGTGTGATTGTGATTGGTGGGATCTTTAACATCCACCGTAGCGGCACAAGATAGTCAGCCGTCAAGTGTCACTTCCACACACCACTCTTCTCCGGCATAGGCAACAACATCTCCGGGTGCCAGTTGTTTACGGCGTCTGGTTTCCACGACGCCGTTTACAGTCACTTCACCCGCCTGGATGACTACCTTCGCGTGACCGCCAGTACCCACTGCAGCCTGATGTTTTAAAAACTGATCCAATCGTATCGGTGGCCGATCTTCTGATACCATAAAGTTATTGTCTCTTTTGCGATGGTTGCTGTTTGTTTTTTTTCTTTTTTGGTTCCCAGCTTTTTTTTAATTTCTTGAGTTCCTCTGGCGTGGGAGCAGCAAACTTCGCATCCTGCGGTGAAGCTGATTTCAGTGGACTCGTATCACCTGTTTTCTTCTGCCAGTCTTTCATCGACGCCCACAGGCGATCTGCATGAGATTGACAGGCAGATTGCCCGAATAAATTTTGTGTTTCCTGTGGATCATTCTGAAGATCGAACAGTTGCGATTGATTGATCTGCGGATAGGTAATCAGTTTCCAACGATGATCGCGTACTGAGCGTTGTACATCTTTATAAGCGGTAAACAGTGTCTCCCTGATTTGCGATTTACTACCTTCAATCACAGGCCACATGCTTTCGGCATCCAAGCCCTGTGGAATCTCTGTTCCGACCATTTCACAAACCGTCGGAAAAATATCGTACAGATAAACCAGCGCATCACTCTGGCCATGAGGAATCCCCGGCCCTGAAAATATCAGGGGAGACTTCATACTATGTTCGTACAGACTTTGCTTCCCCATTAGTCCATGGCTGCCCACAGCCAGGCCATGATCGGAAGAAAAAATGATAATCGTATTGTCGTACTCACCACTCTCTTTCAGCGCTTTTAAAAGACGACCAATATGTCCATCCAACCCGGTAATATCTGCATAGTAATCATGAAGATGTTTTTGGACTTCTGTTTTGCTACGGGGAAAACCTGCCAGCAATTCATCGCGCACCACCTGCTCTCCATTATTAAAGGGATGCAGTGGGAGATAGTTTTTGGGTAATGGAATCTCTTCACGTTGATACAGATCCATATATTCCTGATC
>AZIC01003642.1_pt1 | contig 27349 bp, 20 predicted proteins | sample 359061 | NCBI WGS metagenome assembly AZIC01 (sample SAMN02429709, study PRJNA222657) | marine sediment metagenome | biome: Sediment sample; isolation source: sample MGS-MES from oil contaminated site at the harbour of Messina (Sicily... | place: Italy: Messine | collected 2011-04-30 | depth 1 m m
TCCTGACCAGAGGGACGCTGGTGCGAGTTCTTCGATGGCTTTTCCAACCGCGTCTACCAGTTGCTGTTCCAGTTTGGTTGAATATTTTTCGATCTGTTCGATGTGTTTGGGAGTCAGCGGATAAATATCGTTTAGAGCACGTCTTAAGACAGGGCCGCAGTGTGTATGGGAGCTGTTTAACATGATCTGGCTGCGTTCCAGTTTGTATTTTTCCTTAAGGGCCGCGCAGACATTGTTGTAGATCGACTGGGGAATGCCCAGTGTGTCAGTGGAGACAATCACGCCCCGGTGTCCGTCACTGGCTTCGATGACCAGTACTTTCATCCAGAGGTCGTGGATCTTGCCATCTGCAGGGGCTTTACGGCCGCCATATCCGGCCATCCAGAGGTTTTCTTCCGGTGTAATCACGACGCTGACCGAGGCGGCTTTCCAGAGTGCTTCTGAAGCAGAACAGCGGTCAGATTGTATCTGAAAGAGGCTGCAGAGCAGAAGTGGTAGAAATCCGAGGCGAATCTGCGTTAGATATTTCATGGAGAAGACCTCTCACTTAATGAGTGCAAATGACGAAGCAAACTAAACATTCTTTAAAAACTGTTTATTCAGGGTAAGTCGGAAACGAAAACATATCAAGTGTATGGGATGTGAGCTGACCTGATTGGATAATTAAAATTTGTCTCTCGTATTGAGCGTGTTACAATGGAAACTGGCACATCAACTGCAATCAAGCATGTCTTTTGCAATCAATATTTCTGTAAATTCAATGCCGGGCTGAATCAACGAGGAGGAGACTGTCTGTGGAGTCAGCAGCAAAAATCATCAATTCATTGTTCTTCCGGACATTTCTGATATTTGCCTTTATGGTGACCGTTTCTGTTGGCAGTCTTTCTGCCCAGGGAAATCGGCGTGTTGCGAATCAGCGGGCCAACCCTCCCCAGGCACCTGCGGATTACCGCTCTAAAAATTTTCTGATCCACACCGATTTGCCGGCTGAGGATGCGCGGAATTTACTGGAACGCCTGGAAAAGATGTTGGTGATCATTTCTTCTTACTGGGCGAGTCCGAATCGGGCTGTGATCGAATGTTATGTTGTGAAGGACATGGCGAACTGGCCTGCCGGCAGTCTGCATCCAGCGGGCATGCAGTCCATTGCGGGAGGGGGTGGGGTTACGATGAGCCGCACGACATATCGGGGGAAGCAGATTGTCGCCGCCAAATCGATTGTGTATGCAACCGCCAACGGGGGGACGCCTCAGCATGAAGCCGTGCATGCCTATTGCGCCCAGAATTTCGGTCGCACGGGGCCAGTGTGGTACAGCGAAGGCATGGCTGAGATGGGAAATAACTGGAAAGTGGTGCCCCGAAAAGGGCAACCTCTGGCAGTCACCTGTGAGCAGTATGTCATCGACTATATCAAGCGGAGCGAGCCTAAGAGCTTGAATGAGATTGTCAATTCCAAAGAAACAACAGGCGATTCCTGGCAGAATTACTGCTGGCGTTGGGCGTTGTGTCACCTGCTGGCCACAAATCCAAATTACGCGGCACGGTTTCGGCCGCTCGGGCTGGGGTTACTGATGAACAAGCCGGTCTCTTTCAATCAGACTTATGGATCGATGGATCGGGAGATTTCGTTCGAATACCTGTTCTTCCTGAGGCACTTCGATCAGGGGTATCGCTGTGATCTGTGTCAGTGGGACTGGAAGACCAAGTTTCGTAAACCGAATTCAGTACGCCCGCTGGCCTCGAAAATCGAAGCAAACCAGGGCTGGCAGGCATCCCGGGTGCTTGTGGAAGAAGGGCAGGAGTATCAGATCTCAACAATAGGAGAGTGGATTACTGCCACAGAAAGTAAAGAAGTGACAGCCAGTGGCGATGATTCCGGCCGTGGTACTTTGATGGGGGTCGTCCTGTATGAAAACGAAAATGATGAATACGAGTTGAGTGCAGAATTTGAACTGGGCGGTGCAGAACGTTTTCAGGCGCCCGCGAGTGGAAAGCTGTTTCTCCGGTGTCGCGATCACTGGCATGAACTGGCTGATAACAGCGGGAAAATTTCGGTCAAGATCGGCGAGTAAGCTCTTTGAGCAGAGTAGACAGGGCATTCTGATCCAGATAATCGTCAGAATCAATTCCAGTCGTGCCGCTTGACTGGCTTTCCCACAGGCGGGCATTGTGCCGTGTGGCGCCCTGGAAGAAAATCGGTTTTGATGAACAGGACCGAACTTTTCTACAGCTTCTGATATATTCTGTGTCATGAATGTCTCCCCCCTCGAACCGATTAACGCTGCGAAGCATGTGCCAGCCCTCGATGGAGTTCGTGGCGTGGCCATCCTGATGGTATTGTTCTTTCACAGTGGTCTAATCATTGTTTCCGGAACGGGAAGGCTGTGGCAGTTCTACGAGATGGTCTCCCGGTCCTGCTGGTGTGGTGTGGATCTGTTTTTTGTATTGTCCGGTTTTCTGATCACCGGCATCCTGCTGGATACGAGGGCGAGCCCACATTACTTTCGCAACTTTTACTTGCGACGAATTCTACGAATCTTTCCGCTGTATTACGGCGTCATACTGTGGTTGTTTCTCCAGAACCCTGAGTTTCCAGATCAGATGTGGTACTGGCTCTACCTGCAGAACTGGGGGCCTGTATTCGGGGGCAGTACGCCTCCCATGGTGGTGCAGCCCTTCTGGTCGCTGGCTGTCGAAGAGCAGTTCTACCTGCTCTGGCCGTTTGCTGTCTGGTTACTGGGGCGTCGTCCGCTGGGAGTTTTTTGCGGATCGCTGTTCCTGTTGTCGCTGCTGTCGCGTTGTGTGGCCCGTTATCACGGAGTCGATGCAATGACCGTTTATACGGTAACGCTGTTTCGCCTGGATACCTTAAGTGCAGGTGCGTTGATTGCCATCTGGCTGCGAAATCCTGTGTGGGAATCGTACCTGAATCGACGAGCATTGACCGGCCTGATCCTGACTGGTATTGCTTTACTGGCGGTGATTGTCGCTGAGAAAGGGTTCTATATTGATGGGCGTGCCAGTCAGACCGTGGGTTATTCTCTGTTTGCTGTAATGAGTGCATTGCTGATCGCGCTGGTGGTATTGAAATCTTCGAAGTTGAAGTTTCTTAATCGGGTATTGGAAGGGCGTGTATTGCGGTACTTCGGAAATCGGAGCTACGCAATCTACATATTTCAGATGATGGTTTTTATCCCGGTAAAGAAAATTAATATGATGTATGGGGCTGATGCTGATACAGGTTTGATGCAAAGTATTTTCGCGTTCTGTGCCTCGGTCTTGATTATCCTGTTACTGTCTGAAGTCAGCTGGCATTGTTATGAGAAACAGTTTCTGAAGCTGAAGCGTTTTTTTCCACGTCAGCAACCACAGGCTGCGGCCATTGTCGAATCCTGAGCAGATTGTCGCGATGCGAAACCGTCGGGCCAGAGCAGTACGATCATGAAGAGTAAGGCATAGCATTGATAAGAAAGTGCTGTCAGGGACTGCCAGGGTGTGGCAATTATTGCTGATGTTATCGCTTTCTGAGAAGGGATCAGCAGCGCCCAGGCCAGCCGCGGGCTGATTGCCAGAGCGATAACGGTTACGTTCACCAGCCAGCGTTTTCCTGAATAGGGGGGATAACGTTCGAGTAAAATCCCCACGGGAACCAGAAGAAGAATGAAGTAGTGCGCCCAGGTAGTCGGGGTCATCAACAGCATGGCGACAATGGTGATCGCGAAACTTTGATCGCTGAATTTTGTATGGCGGCTTTTCCAGATGGCGCCCGTCACCAGCGCTGTCAGAGCCAGCCAGGATGACCAGACTGTCATCTTCAGGAACAGCGGGGAATCAACCACCGGTTGGATCATTGATGTGGGATGATCAAACAGGCGTTCCCAGAAGGCGAGCAGTGACGCGTTGCCCCAGTTGTTGGTGATGTCGGCCAGGGAAGGCAGCACTACTGTCAGATAGTCTCGATAAGCATCACTCCCTAAGAGGGCGACTGTGATCAGAGTTATGCTGACAAAGGCCAGAGCTCCTCCTGCCAGCGCGCGAATATCGCGCCTGATGAGAAAGTAGAGGAACAGATAAGCGGGATAGATTTTAATTGCTGTGGCTAACCCCAGGCAGACACCTGCCGTTAGAGAATTACCTGACCGCCCTGTTTTCCAGGCGGCGACAATCAGGAGTGCGAGCAGCAGGTTGGGTTGTCCCTGGATAAGCGACTGTTGCAGCGGATCGCAGGCCAGCAAGAGCGTAACCAAGGCGAGTGATTTCCAGAAGGTAATACGGATCTGGAGCGACTGTATGATCCAGTAGATCGCCAGGGCGAGCATACCCAGCGAGGTCAGGCTCCAGGCGAATTGAGCGTCCTGATAGGAGAGCCAGGCAAAAGGGACTGCGATCAGGTTGGCCGATGGAGGATGCGTATTATAGCGATCGAAAAATCCTTCCGAGTCGGTCAGTTTCAAATTCAGGTGTTTGAGTAATGCAACTTCCTGATCAGCGTAAACGGGCATGCCTGTCAGGCGATTCTGGACGGAGGCCCACTCTTTGAAAAAATCAAAAACCTGTCCGTCAGCAGGATGCAATGCGGCGATGTAACCGGGGGCAAATACAATCAGTGCCAAGAGGAACAGAATCACCCATAGGATTTTCCGTGCCAGCGGCCAATAATTCTGTTGTTCAACTGAGGCAGTCACGGTTGACTCCGGGAATCAAATCAAAATACCAGATGCAGTGGTTCCCTGTCGTCACTGTGTTGGCGGAATATTCTCAAGATTGTTGCTGATCATTAGACTCGGACTACCGTGTTGTGTCCAGCGGGGATTCTCAGTCGGTGATCAATTTGAATGATCCTGATTCAGCTGGTCGACATCCAGAATTTTTCCGGTCTTCAAATCTACACCCGTCCATGCGCCGGTGTTGGCACCGAAAACATATAACTGGTTGATCGAATCTGATTTCGTGACAGCATTCACACTGTCGTTGCCGACTTCAAATCGGGTTTTGCTGTCCTTTGGGATTTTCAGCTCTGCCCAGCGACCGGCTATGGATGAGTACGCGAAAATAGACTGACCCAGCTGACACGCGGCCATGGCAGGTGAGACTGTCAGACGTGCCCTTAGATCTGCTTCAACCGGAATCTGGATTTTGCTCCAGGTATTGGTGGTCATGCTATAAGCTATCAACTGATCACGGGATTGAGGAATCAGCGCAATCAACTTTTGTGAGTAGATCAGCTGAGGTTGTTCTTTGGTCGTTTGTAAATCATCCTCCCCCATCACAGCGCTGCTCTGTAACAAGGTTGCGATTATCACGTATTTAATGAATGCTGGCATCGGTGGTATCTCCTTAGTCTTCAAGGGTGAGAATTGAGTGATCGAACAGAGCTCCTTTTCGCTGGTCGCACTCCTGCATCGTAGCCAGATCTTTTTAGAAATGCCAAAAAAGTTCTTGCTTTATTGCTTAAACATCTGGATACTTAAGAGTGTTGCCAAATCAAGTTATAAGCGAAAAGTCCATCGCGCTCAGACAGCTGGTAATTTCCAGTATTTCATTTCTCAAATTCGTCGAATGTGAGCTGTTGCCTTGCACCTTTCTAGTGTGGAAGGATGCATGTGCCCTGTAAAAGGGTCAGTCACCATGCGCAGAAGATATGTACTGATATCGCTCTTCCTGTTGGGGACCAATCTCGGTTGCAGCGATCAGGCTCCTGACATGCCCGAGTTAGGCCAGGTGCATGGAACCGTAACATTGGATGGGAAACCGCTCGAGGGAGTGAGTGTCCTGTTCGAACCACAAAATGGTCGACCCTCGACTGCCATCACGGATTCAGCAGGAGAATATGAAGCGCAATACCTGATTGATGAACCCGGAGTCAAACTGGGACCCAATACGGTGCGAGTCGAGTGGGGCATCGATGCAGCTGGCCCCAAAATTCCTGCTAAATATGGTGCAAAAAGTGAACTGAAACTGGATGTGCAGGCAGGGGATAACGAGTTTGCTATCGACATGAAATCTAAATGAAATGCTGTTTAAAATGAGTCGTTCGAGTATTAAATATTATCATTAATATCTAATGACCAAGGGTACCAATATGAAAATGAGTCAAACCTACCGAAAACGAGGCTTCACACTGATTGAATTATTGGTCGTCATTGCGATCATCGCCATTCTGATTGCATTGCTGTTACCGGCCGTGCAGCAGGCCCGTGAAGCAGCACGGCGATCACAATGCAAAAACAATATGAAACAGTTTGGGCTGGCGATGCACAATTATCACGATGCGCATGGAACATTTCCACCCGGCTATATTACCAAAACGCCCTGTAGTTCTTCAGCTGTCTGGTCAGCCTGTAACCAGGGTGAACTGGGGATCTACAGCTGGGGGACGTTCGTGCTGCCTTATATTGATCAGGCTCCTTTATATAATCTGCTCAATGCCGGGAGTGTGACTCTGGATCAGAACCTGGCGAACGCCACGGTGCGACAGTCTCTGCAGCAGCCGATCAGTGTATTTCTCTGTCCGTCCGACCCGGGACCCAATCTGAATGATTATGTTTCCGCATCCAATAATTATAATTTTACCGTGACCGATGGCTCTGCGACTTACCAGATTGCCCGCTCAGACTATGTGATGGTGGCGAATGCCTGGGACAGTACTACGCCCCCCGTTTATGCGACGCAATATGGGCCAGCACATGGAATTGGTTTTGCCAATTCCAGCATACGCTTTCGCGATATTCTTGATGGGAGCAGTAATACTATCCTGGTGGGTGAGCGTGCTTATGTTTATAAAAGTAACAACAAGGTAGGGGGGGCGAATGCTCTGGGTTTCTCTGCCTCCAATAATACGCAGAGCAGCAGTTATGCACGTAAAGGAAATGGAATGGCTGTGATAGGGCTTACCTATAACGGCATTAATGCCATTGCGGGTGCAGAGCATGACGTCCGCGGTTTCAGCAGTAACCATGTGGGGGGAGCCCACTTCGTCTTCTGTGATGGATCGGTGCATTTCGTGAGCGAGAATATCGACTACAAAAAAGGGAGCGTCTCCAGTGCGACCCATCTGCAGGATATTAATTCAACCTTTCAACGACTGGCTGTTCGCAATGACGGGCAGGTTGTGGGAGAGTATTGAGTTTCGATAACCGCCAAGGTGGTTGGAGTTGACTGTGCACAATTCAACTTCAGCAGTTCAGTTCAATGTTGATAATCATGTGGCTGGAGACAAAGTAAGGGGAGCGGTTGAGTCCGGTGAGGCCCTCGGCTTTGGAAGTGCTTGGATCAGGCTGGTTTCTGTCGCGGTTTGAGTCCATGAATGGCTCTGAATAGTCGAAACTGTGCTCAGGATTGACGTACTCTCACTTAACCTGGCCGGCCTGTTAAAGTGTTTCTGTAGCTGGGGATACGATCAAAACTCGGATGTCTACGACTTTGGAGAGGTCTGCCGTATATTTCTTTAAGTTTAATCAAATTAGACGTTTACGAAGAATGTCGCTGATTTGGAATGACCGTATTTACGCATAAAACAGCAGAGAATGAACAAAGACGATCAAAACTGAACAGCTTGTTGAATCGGTGCACTATTCAATTTTGGGAGGAAGTTTTTCAGACTGCCATTTTTTGAACTGGGGTGAGGCGGTGAATTTTTCGATGTTTTCCAGTTCGCTGAGATCCAAGTCTTCATAGGCAAACCCGAATTTGGTTTTGAGGGTTTCCAACTGCTTAATGGTTTCGTCAAAGTTACCCTGCATTACCGAAATATTAAGCAGATGCAGGTAGGGTTGCAGCAGATCAGGTTCGATTTCAGATGCTTTTCCGGCATATTTTCCAGCCAGATTGATGTCACCCATTTCGATCAAAATACCAGCACGCAGGGAGTACAGATAAGGATCCACTGTTTTGAGTGAAGCGGAAAGGCGATCCAGGCTGTCGATTGCCTGAGGATATTGTTTTTCCATGCTGAAATAATCGATACTCAGAAGTTCCGCAGCGGGGTCCTGGGGATGATACTTGCGATAGACGTTTAACACCTGCTGGTATTTTTTGCTGTCCTCTTTTGCAATCGAGTCTTGTGCCAGGAAGAGCAGGACGATTTTATCGCTTTTGTATTGAGTGGGAAGTTGTGTATATGCCTGAAAAGGATCTGATTTCTCGTCTGTCGCAGTCAGGAAGTCGTAGCGTTTTTTTTGATCCAGAATTCGTGTTTTTTGTTCGGGAGTCAGCTTATCCTGATTTGCTCCATGGGCTTTATACAGCTCTGGTAAATACAATCGCTGCAGAGACTGGGAAATCAGTTCTCCTGTAGAAAGACTGTCGATATCGATGATTTTCAGTTCGCCGGAATCCTGTTTTTCAACAATCAAAGCCTGGTAGTTGAGGGTCCAGTCGGGTCTGAGGAAGCGGAAAATAACCTTATATTGGCCGTCTTCTTTACGCATGGCGAGGAAACGATAGTCAGCCCCATTGGCAACTTCCGCGAGAATTTCTGAGTCGATCCCCTGGTTTTCAGCGGTGTAAGCGGCTTCAAGCTGCTGGCGAACGGGTTGAAGTGCCTGTTGGACGGCGGAATTCTGTTCATATTCTGCCAGGACTCGATTGATGAAGGCCTTCCAGTCAAATAGAGCTCGGAATTTTACCGGATCCTGAGCAGAGGCGGTATCCTGAATCTGCTTCCCAAATGCCTGAAGTTCCTGTGGAGTCATCTGTTGTGGTTCAGCAGAGACATAATTCTGTAGGAGTAGAATCAGAGCGGTGACTGTCAGGATGCCCCGAAAGGTTCGTGAAACAGGGGTTTTGAGGCGATGATCCATCATTGCGATACTCGATTTCCTGGGGTCCTGGGGGGGCAAAGTGTGTACTGATGTTTTGATTACGCGAATCAATACGAAAATATCATTTTTGATATCGTCTGATGTAGGCCCTGTAGCTTGACAGTTGTTTTGAAAATTGCATAGTATGTTCGATTCCTGTCAGAAAAGCTGGTATGAGAGATCTCCGTGCGCTTACAGGGTCTAATAAGAGTGTTAAGTTACGTATAACGTTTAGTTTAAGATAAGTCAGGTGTTTTAAGGCGGTCTTTTTCATGGCAGTTCCTAAAAGACGGATGTCAAAATCCAATTCTCGTAAGAGACGCAGTCATAATGGTGTTAAGGCAACTAAGCCCACCTATTGCCCACAATGTGGTACCGCGTCTCCTTCTCATGCCATTTGCCCTCATTGTGGTTTCTATCAGGGTCGAACCATCGTTGATACTGAGGACTAGTGGTCAATGCGGATTGCACTGGATGCAATGGGGGGAGATCATGCCCCTGAACCGAACATAACAGGAGCGATCACTGCTCTGCAGGCGGATCCTGCACTCAATGTGGTTTTAGTTGGTCCTCGTGACCTGCTTGAAGCTCAGGTTGAAGCATCGGGCTATAATGGCGATCGTCTTTCGATTGTCCATGCCAGTCAGGTTGTGGGAATGGAGGAAAAACCGACTGACGCCATGCGTCAGAAATCGGACAGCTCCATTTCTGTCTGCTGGAAGTTGATGGCAGCTCGAGAGGTAGATGCGGTTGTGAGTGCCGGGAATACCGGTGCGGTTGTCGCCTCTGGTTTGAAAACCCGCCTGTTCCTGAAAAGTGTCAAGCGTCCCGGGATTGCAGTGACTTTGCCTACCAGTGCCGGTCATGCCGTGCTGATGGATGTCGGTGCGAATCCTTCGGCCCGACCTTCTCATCTCTACCAGTATGCCGTGATGGGGGAAATCTATGCCCGCGAAGTATTGCGGATTGAGTCACCCAAGATTGGCCTGATTAATATCGGCAGTGAAGACGTGAAGGGGAATGATCTCTATCGCGACACATACCGCCTGCTCAATGAAGGGCTTCTGAAAGACAGCTTTGTCGGCAATGTCGAAGGTCGCGGGCTCTATCAGGGGGAAGCTGACGTATTGATCTGTGAGGGTTTTGTCGGCAATGTGGTCTTAAAGGTCAGTGAGGGGATGGCTGATTTTCTGATGAAGGAAGCTTCCCGACAGATCATCGGCAGTCTGGATACCGAGCGAGATAAGGCCAAGCTGGCATTTCAGGAGATGGGCAAGCGGTTCCATTATCATGAAACGGGCGGCGCACCGTTACTTGGGATCGATGGGATTTGTATCATTTGCCACGGTTCCAGTGATGCTCACTCGATCGCAAACGCATTGAAGGGAAGTGCCATGTTCAAGAATCGTGGCATCAATTCGCAGATCGCTGAGCATCTGGCGCAGAAGCCTGTTGCCTGAGTCGGCATCTTAACTAGCAGTGCAATTCCAAATATAGAGGGATCGACTCGTGAGCAGAATCGCTTTTTTATTTCCCGGACAGGGTGCTCAGCATGTCGGAATGGGTAAAACGATTGCCGAAAATTATCCGGCAGCCCGTGAGCTGTATGATCGCGCTTCAGAAATTCTGGAATATGATCTGGCAAAGCTTTGTTTTGAAGGTCCCAGTGAAGAGTTGGATTCGACTGTCATCAGTCAACCTGCTTTGTTTGTCACCAGCCTGGCCGCTTTGGAGATGTTGCGGGCAGATTCACCCGACAAGGTTCTGGCTTGTGAGATGGCGGCTGGTTTGAGCCTGGGCGAGTATACTGCCCTGGTTTTTGCGGGAGCGATGAGCTTTGAGGACGGACTGCGTGTGGTGCAGCGTCGTGGCGAAGCAATGCAGGCTGCCGCCGATGCGAATCCCTCCGGGATGGTCAGCATTCTGCTGCTGGATCGGGAGAAGGTCACCGAGATCTGTCAGTCCGCGTCTTCAGCGGGAAAGATCTGGGTTGCCAATTATCTCTGTCCCGGGAACATCGTTCTGTCTGGTGAAAACAGTGCCTGCGAACTGGCAGCGGAGCTGGCTGAGCAGGAGGGGGGACGAGCGATTCCCCTGGCAGTGGCGGGAGCATTTCACACGGAAATCATGAAGCCGGCTGACAGTCGCCTGTCAGAAGCCCTGGCGGGAGTTGGTCTGAAAAAACCGGAAATCCCCGTGATTTCCAATGTTGATGCGGAAATTCATGAAGAACCCGATGAGATTCGCGATTTACTGGTACGTCAGGTGATTAGTCCTGTGCTCTGGGAGGATTCCCTGCGGACGATGCTGGCGTCAGGTTTTGATGAGTTTTATGAAATCGGTCCTGGTAAGGTTCTGAAGGGTTTAATGAAACGCGTCAATCGAAAAATTTCCTGTGAAACGGTTAACGATTCATAGGGGGTTCGACGGTAAGTTTCTGTGCGTGTTTAAATAAAGCATGCAAAGGGACAGTGGTGTCGCGGGGTACATTTTTGCTGGCAATTCAGAGCTTGATCTGGTCTATCAATTTGTGCTACAACAACTTACGCGGGAACTCTGAAGAAAATTCTGTAGAACCAAAAATCGTGGGTTCTCAGACTGGTAAAGTCAGCCCGATCAAATTATGAGAGAACTTTGGGTAAGTAGACAAGACTCATAAATCTTGTCTCATTTTAAGGTTTACATAATTCGGGAAAGTGGATATATCATCGCTACATCTGTAGGCGAATGCATCCAAGTTGGTCTGGTAATGATGTTTCCAGCCATCCTGAAGTTAAAAAAATCACTAAGACGGTGAAGGAGAAGAAGAGTGTCAATTGAAGAAAAAGTGGTTGGTATCGTTAGTGAGCAATTAGGCCACCCTAAAGAAGATATTACGCTGGACAGCAAATTTATCGACGACCTCAAGGCCGATTCTCTGGACATTGTAGAGCTCGTAATGGAATTCGAAGACGAGTTTGATGTGACCATTCCTGATGACGACTATGACAAAATCAAAACTGTCGGCGATGTAGTTGGTTACATCACTGAAAAGGCAAGCTGAACGCGGTTCTGTTCCAGTCAGCTGAACTGTCCTTTGTTTTGAAACTATCTGGTCCTGTCTTTTCATTGTAGGAAGTGTTCACGAATGCGCAGGAGAGTTGTCGTTACCGGAGTATCTGTTGTAACGGCTCTGGGTTTAGATGTCTCAGAGTTCTGGGACAAGTTATGCGCTGGTAAAAGTGGAATTGGTCCGCTGGAACGCTTTGACTGTTCAGACTACAAAGTTCGTTTTGGTGGAGAGATCAAGGATTTCAATGCCAGCGAATATACGAATATCTCAGCGAAAGATCTGAAGCGTGTTGATCGCTTTGTGCAGTTCGGTCTGGTAGGCGCTCATATTGCCTATCGCCAGGCTCAACTCGAAGATTTTGACGGTGATCCCTATCGCAGAGGGGTTCTGGTCGGTAGTGGGATTGGCGGTCTGAATGAGATCGAAAGTCAGCATGACCGACTTTACAACCAGGGGCCGGCACGTGTTTCTCCTTTTATGATTCCCAAGCTGATGGTCAATGCTGCCAGTGGGAATATTTCGGTCACATATGAGTTAAAAGGACCGAACAGCGCTGTGGCAACTGCCTGTGCCTCCGCTACTAATGCGATCGGGGATGCGTTCAAGCTGATCCAGCATGATGTTGCCGATATTATGGTTACTGGTGGAAGTGAAGCCGCGGTGACTCCGATGGGGTTATCTGGTTTTGCCCGTATGAATGCTTTATCGACACGCAATGATGACCCTCAGTCTGCCAGTCGTCCCTTCGATCGTGATCGGGATGGATTCGTCATGGCTGAAGGAGCCGGCATCATTGTACTCGAGGAGTACGAACATGCTAAAAAACGGGGAGTTCCGATTCTCGCGGAAGTCATCGGTTATGGTATGTCAGCAGATGGGACTCATATGACAGCTCCTGATCCGGAAGGGCGGGGCGCTGCTCGCGCGATGCTGCATGCGATTAAGGATGCAGGCGTCAATCCAGAGGATATTGACTATATCAATACCCATGGTACGAGTACTCCATTGGGAGATGTGGCTGAGACTGCCGCCATCAATTCTGTTTTCAATTCACATGTAAAGCAGATGCCGGTTTCCAGTACGAAGGGGCATCTGGGGCATCTACTGGGAGCATCAGGGGGTGTCGAGTTTGTTGTGGGGGTGAAAGCGTTGCAGGAACAGGTAGCGCCTCCGACAATTAATCTCGATAATCCAGACGAACAATGTAATCTTGATTACATTCCCAACGAGCCTCGTGAAATGAAGCTGAACAGGGTGATGAAGAACAGTTTCGGGTTTGGTGGACATAACGCCTGTCTGATTCTGCAGAAAGCGCCTTAGGGCGCCTTGGTTTCTGGCATGCTGCTCTGATTTCTGCCCTCTTTTTGGGTTGGCCTGTAAGGGGTTAGAGTTTTCCCGAATAATTCCTGATCTGGTTGTCGCTTCAGGCTTGAAAATCGGCGCATGATCGTCTTAGCTATCCCTTGTTGCAGCTGCTTAACTGGGTCAAAGTGGTGTATGTCTGTCTGTGTGTAGTCGTTTTATGGGGTTAAGTCGGCTTGCAGGTCAGGCATCGTGATCCCTCAAATTCTTCTTCTCTAAACATGGTTAACTGCGTCAGCGGTTTTTCCGATTGAAACAGGCAAGGCTCTTGTCTGGGAAGAATTATGTTCTACGATGAAGATACATTATTTCGAGTGCAGCTGGCGTAGTTGATAAGCGGGACTTTCTTAAGAGATTCAAATGAATACAGAATCAAAGCGACGAATTCTGATTACCGGGATGGGGATTCTCAGCCCGATCGGAATCGGAGTGCAAGCATTTCAAGACAGCCTGATGAGCGGGAAATCAGGAGTCAAAAAATCCGAACTCTTCTCTCATCTGGCAGCCCCTGATACCTGTGTTGCAGAAGTTTCCGACTTCAATGCTACCACCATCAAAAAAGAGTATCTGAAGCAGCAGCGGAAGAGTCTCAAAGTGATGTGCCGCGAGATTCAGCTGGGCGTCGCTTCCGCAAATCTGGCGATGGAAGATTCAGCCCTGGATCTCTCAGCAGTCGATAGTGAGCGTTTTGGGATCGAGTTCGGTGCCAATCTGATGCTCAGTCCTCCTGAGGTTCTGGTAGGGGCTTGTATGGCCGCTTCTGAAGGGCATGAGTTTCAGTATCAACGCTGGGGTGGGGAAGGCCTGTCCAAAATGGAGCCATTGTGGCTGCTTAAGTACCTGCCCAACATGCCTGCCTGTCATATTGGTATCATCATTGATGCCCGGGGTCCAAACAACTCAATTACACAGGCAGAGGCGTCTGGAAATCTGGTGTTGGGGGAAGCGCAGCGCGTGATCGAGCGAGGCTGGGCAGATGTCATGGTTGCTGGTGTGACCGGAACCCGGGTGCACGAAGTGAAATCCATTCATGCGAAATTCTGGGATCAGCTGGCAGATTCCCCTGCAGAGTTTGAGAAGCGTTCACGCCCATTTGATAACGCACGCACCGGGCAAGTCCTGGGAGAAGCTGCCTGTTCGCTGTTGCTGGAAGAGAAAACACACGCTGAGCAACGAGGTGCAAAGGTCTGGGGTGAAGTGTTGGGGACCGGCGCTTCATGCGTTGTGAAACGGGATGGGTCGGTGGATACCAAAACGGCAATTTCCAATGCCATCAGGTTGGCATTGAAGAGGGCTGATGTGGAAGTGGGAGATATTGGCCATATCAATGCTCATGGCTTGGGTGAGCAAGTGATTGATGTCCAGGAGTATCTGGCCATCCAGGAGATTTTTGGTGACAAGGCCAGCGAAATTCCTGTTACTGCACTAAAAAGCTACTTTGGTAATTCTGGTTCAGCCTGCGGGATCGTAGAGGCCAGCGGATCGCTGGTAGGTTTGAAGCAGGGCGTGATTCCTGCAACGCTGAATTATGAAACTGCTGATCCGGATTGCCCGCTTAACGTGGTTCGTAATGAGCCACTGGCAACAGATAACAAGCTGTTTCTGAAAATCAGCACAACCACTTTTGGTCAAGCCAGTGCCTCTGTGATTTGTGGTGTCTGAGTCGACTGTCGGAGTGAAAATCAAAAAGCCTCGTAGGGAGTTGTGATCCTTACGAGGCTTTTATTTTTTACTGATTATTCTTCAAGGCTTGAATGCATCACATTTCAGCATAGCGTCGTGAATACTATTTTACTCACTCCAAATGCCTCTGGAGACGCGACAGTGTAACTGGACACCGTCTAGAATTTCTTCATTGCATACTGAGAGCCACGATAGGCGGACAGGCCCTTCATGTTTGTGTTCAATGAGGCCTGGAAGTTCTGGGAAGCGGTTGCAGTGTCACCGCTCAGAAGCGATTTCTCCCCGATGAAGAAGTAGGCTTCACAGATTTGAGCTTTCGCACGTTCTACGTCTTTCTGGTCTATGGAGTCGAGCAGTTCTGTATTGGAGATGGCCCCCATCAAATAGGCAAGCAGGTTATCGATGGAGTCACGGGTGTCCGGTTTTTTGGCAATGACTGACTGGAATCTGGCGTCAGCTGCTGATTTCTGGTTGCTCTGAGTCATTGCCAGATAGATCCAGGGGTCGAGAACTTTCATCTGTTCCGGGGCTAGCTGTGCAGCCAGTTTGAATTCAGCCAGGGCGGCTGGATAGTCATGATTAAAGAAATAGGAGAAACCCAGGTCGGAATGCAGGGCCGGGTTTTGTGGGTCCATCTGAACTGCTTTTTTCTGATCTGCAATGGCCTCTGTGATTTTGCCCTGCAGGAGTCGGGCTTCTCCACGCATCCCCAGAACAAATGGCTGATTGGGCTCAATCGACAGGGACTGTGTCAGGTCGGCTTCCGCGGTATCGGGTTTGCCGCCTTCCAGGTAAGCAAAGCCACGGTTGGTGATGGCGTGGTGGTACTTCGGGTCGATCCGGATTGCCTGGGAAAAGTCATTGATGGCTTCCTGAAGCTTTCCCTGCTGCTGATAAAACATCGCCCGGTTATTGTAGACCACGGGAGAATTGGGCTGTTTCTGAATTACCTGATTGAAGCTGGTCAGGGCCATGTCGTTGTTGCCAGCTAAGGCATAGGCGTCCGGCAAGGCAAGAAGTGCTGCGAAGTGATCAGGAGACAGTTTGATGGTTTCTGTAAAGTCCTGTGCTGCTTCCTGCGGTTTGTTTAAAGGCAGGTAAATCATGCCACGCTGATAATGAAAGTTGGCTTTTTCTTCCGGGGTGAGCGTCGGGCGGGCCAGAACCTGGTTTGCGACACCTAAGGCAGTCTCTGCATGGCTTTTCTTGTTTTCCATAACTGCCAGATTCATCATTCCGTACAGGTAAGGCAGGTAATAATTAACGTTCTGGTTCTGGCTGAAGCGGATTGCCTCGCGGGCATCGCCGACTCCTTCGCGGATAGACTGGACGTTACCTTGCTCGCGACCTGTTTCGACGCGGGCGCTGGCCCTCAGGTAATAGGCAACGTGATCGTCAGGCTTCTGCTGCAGGACTTGGGAAGTGATTGCGATCGATTTTGCGTAGTCCCCTTGCTGCTGTGCCTGGTCAGCCTGGATTTTCTGTTGAGCATAAGGGTCGTTTGTAGTGGCGGGGGGTTGTGCAGATGCGGAGAGCGGGATTCCAAAGCAAAGAACCAGCAGAGGCAAAAAGCGAGACATTGCAGGGTTGTCCTTCAAAATATGAGGGTAGAATGTGTGGCTCATTCGAGCAGATTCAACATGACGCAGGCACTTTCAGTTGCAGTGATCCAGAATCGATCTATCTGAAAGTTGCTGTTAATGAACACTGAAGTCGCACAGCCATCTGTAAAAGAAGTGGTCGCCAATTTCAGGGCTCTGTGTATGATACTATAGAAGTTTTGTATTTCGATGGAGATCAATCTGCTCTCATCATGAAGAAAGTGCTGAATTTGATCTTAGCGAGGTTTGAGCGGTGTGTTGGGAAAACTGCCAGTGTACTGTACGTACGATTCGTCCCTTGTGCCATTTTGGTAAATCAATTTCGGTGAAGTTAAGTCGTTATGAAATAGTTGCCTGCGGTGCTTGACATCTGAACGCGCGAAGATTAATTTCACTTGATAGTGAAGTATTCATTGTAGTGGTGCTTTATGCGCAATTGTTTTGCGTACTGGTGTTCAGTATGCATTGTGCTTGCAAGGGGTGACATGCCGCTGAGGCTGTTTGTTTCTTTGTGATGAATCGGCATTCGTAAACTCGAATGGAGTCCTCAAATATGTAGGCTGGTTGGAACACGAGCTTTCGCTCACCAATCCGATTGTCGCGTTTGATGTATTGAAAAATGCCAACCGCGGCTACGCCTGGCTACCGTTTTGCGGTGGTGCGGGTAGTCATAAAGTGGGCATGTTCCCGCTTTTTTTTGTTAATAGCGGTATCGCAGGGGCTTAGGTTCCCGCGGTATATAAATAGATTTGACCAGTTCAGGTCTTGTTTGAGTAGTTTTCGAGTCAGTTGAAGATCTCAACTGTCGAATGAAGGAAACACAATTATGGACGGTAAGGAAGTTCTCCGGATTGTTGATGCCATTCAACGCGATAAAAATATAGATAAAGAGATCGTGTTTGGTGGAATTGAACAGGCCATCCTGTCAGCAGCACGTCGGCACTTTGGAGATGACCATGAGCTTTCTGTAGACATTGATCGAGATACAGGCGAACCGACCGTTCTTTGTGATGGCGATAAACTGGGGAAGGACATCCTGGGGGAAATCTTGGGTCGTGTCGCTGCACAGACAGCCAAGCAGGTCATGATACAAAAAATCCGAGAAGCGGAACGCGACACGGTCTTTGATGAATACATGGAGATGCAGTACCAGTCGGTTTCGGGAACGGTTTCTCGTGTCGAAGGCGGTGCAGTGCTGATCAATCTGGGCAAAATCGAAGGGATTCTGCCGCGGGGTGAACAGATTCCTGGTGAGTCTTTTCGTGTAAATGACCGCGTCCGAGCTGTCGTTCTGGATGTGCGTAAAGCAGGGAGCCGGGTCAAGGTGATCCTTTCTCGAACTCATCCTGATATGGTACGCCGATTATTTGAACTGGAAATTCCGGAAGTGGCAGATCGAATTATCGATGTGCGTTCCCTGGCACGAGAAGCCGGTTACCGATCAAAAGTTGCTGTGTCTTGTATTGACAGCAGTATCGACTGTGTTGGTGCTTGTGTCGGAATGCGGGGAGCCCGAATTAAGAATATCGTTGACGAGTTGGCCGGCGAGCGGATTGACATTGTTCGCTGGAACGATTCGTTACAGGTGCTGGTGCCGAATTCGCTCCAGCCGGCGGAAGTGGAAGATGTCATTCTGTGTCCCATGCTGGGCCGGGTGATCGTACTGGTTCGGGATGACCAGTTGCCTCTGGCGATTGGTCGTAAAGGTCAGAACGTGCGTCTGGCTTCCAAGCTGGTCGGCTGGGACATTGAAGTTATGACGCAAACTGAACTGGATGAGCAACTGGATAAAACAGTGGAAGCGTTTTCTTCCATCCCAGGTGTTTCTGAAGAACTGGCAGAAAGTCTGGTTTCCCAGGGTTTCTTCAGTTACTACGACCTGTCTGTAATTGAGCCGGATCAACTGGCGGAACTGGGTGGCTTGACTGCGGAGCAGTGTGAGCAGATTGTCGAAGTGGCAGACCGGGAAAGTGAACGTGTTGAAGCGGAAGAAGAGGCAATGCGGACCGCTCAAAGAAGTGCTCCTGCCGGTGTCGAACAGAAATCTGTTACAACGATAGAGGATGAGTCACCGGAAGAAAAATCTGCAGTGCAGGAAGAACCTGCCACAGAAGAAGTATCTGCTACAGAGGAAGAACCTGTAGCAGAGGAAGAAACAGCAACTCAGGGCGAGCCTGCTGCAGCGAATGAGTCGGAGTCCACAGAGGAAATAACCTCGGAAACGGCTGTTGCTGAAAATGAGACGGTTGAAGAAACCGTTACAGATGTAAATGATTCAGAGAATACTGCAGAGGCAGACGTAACGACTGTTTCTGAAGAATCACTGGTTGAAGAAACGCCAGTGAATGTAGAGAATTCCGCGGAAGAATCTACTGAGAAACAGGAATAATTCGTTCGATTAAGTGTGATGAGGCTGTTGTCTCATCAGGCATGTCGTTTCAGTCTGATCAGACTTGTAAACGTATTGCAAATTTGTTCACGGGAGAAGGGCTGTTGAAGATTCGTATTTTTGCTCTTGCAAAAGAGTTGGGAATGGACAGCAAAGTGCTGATCGATGAATGTAATAAGGCAGGAGTGAAGTTGAAAAACTCCGCTTTGGCCAGCATTACGCCCGAACAACGTGACATTGTCATTGCCTATCTGGATGACAAGGGGAAGCCTGCTGATAGTGCATCAGCCGAGTCGGCGACTCCCGAGACTTTGACGCCTCAACGGGAACCACCAAAGTTGCGCAATATCAAGACGATGTCCTCCCGTCCGCAGGCATCTCGTTCCTCTACTCAAAAGTCATCCAATACCTCTGATGAAGATTCCTATTCTGAAGAAGGTACATCTGGGGTGGTGGTTGAGCAAGAGGAAGTGGAACCTGTTATAGAAGATGAGACGCCAACCGTCCAGGATGATGAGTCCGTTGAAGAAACAGTGGAAGTCGCCGAAGGGCGATCGGCGGCACTTAAGCGTCGATCAGAGGAATCAATCGAGGATACTGAAAAACCAGAGGCTGATCAGGCTATGACCCGGGATGATTATGTTCCTGCGGGAGGTGCCTCCGGTTCTAATATTCGAGAAATGAAGCCAATTGGATCTAACCGTTCAAGCAAGCCACAGCCGAAATCGAAGCCGAAGTCAGCATTGCCGAACGTTGCAGCGCCTCCAGCCTATAAGCAGCCGGTAATTCCAAAACCCAAGAAAAAAGAAGAGAAGGCGCAAAAGCCGGAAGTGCGTTTGACTGCTGATATTCTGGAGCAGAAAAGCCCCTTGGCTGCTCACCTGGCTCAACATACAGAACAGAAAAAGAAGGAGAAGGATCGCGATCCTCAAGATGATGATTCGAAGACCCGTCGTGGCAGCCTGAGCCTGGTCGAGGCGCGTAAGCAGCGTCGTGAGCAGCGGAAGGAAGGTCGTCGGGGATTCTCAGGAGAGGGTGGTGGAGAACAGCAGGATGTTGTGGGCCGTCGTCCCCGCCGTTCCAAGCGCAAGCACGATACGGGTAATGTCGTCCACAAGACCGAAGCGGAAGTGGAAGTTCCGATGACCGTGCGCAGTCTGTCTGAAGCGATGGGACGCCCTGCAAAAGCCATCATGTCCATTATGTTCAAAGAATTTGGTGAGATGGTCACCATTAACCAGATTATCGAAGAAGATGTTGCCCTGGCCGTCGCGATGGAACTGGGAGTTGATTTAACCTTCAAGCGGCAACGAGGCGCACTGGAGTCGGTCAACGAAATTGTCGAGCAGGAAGATGCTCCAGAAGATCTGGTTACCCGCCCACCAATTATTACCGTTCTCGGACACGTCGATCATGGTAAAACAACTCTGGTTGATACGCTGAGAAAATCCAATGTCAAAGTGGTTGAAGGTGAAGCAGGCGGCATCACGCAGCATATCGCCGCCTATCAGGTTGAATATAACGGCCATAAATTGACTTTTGTTGACACACCCGGTCACGCCGCTTTCAGCGAGATGCGATCTCGGGGGGCGAATGTAACTGACATGGTAGTGCTGGTTGTTGCTGCCGATGACGGAGTGATGCCTCAGACGGCTGAAAGTATCAGTCATGTAAAGGCATCAGGCGTTCCGATGGTCGTGGCACTGAATAAAATTGATTTGCCAGATATCAATGAACAGAAAGTTCTGCAGGAGTTGGCTTCACAAAACGTTCTGCCCTCGGAATGGGGTGGGGAAACAGAAGTGGTCCGCGTCTCAGCCTTAAAAGAAATGGGGCTGGATAACCTGCTGGAGACTCTGCTGGTGACAGCCGAACTGCATGAGCTCAAAGCCAATCCCAATCGGCCTGCCGTGGGAGCCTGTCTGGAAGGTTTCCGCGATGAAGGTCGTGGTTCAGTAGCCTGGCTGATTGTTCAGAAAGGGACGCTGCGGATTGGTGATGCCGTGATTTGTGGTAAATCGTACGGTTATATTCGTGCCATGTACGATGATATGGATCAGCAGATTGAGGAAGCACCTCCCTCCATGCCCGTCAAGGTGACAGGTCTGGATTCCGTTCCCGGTGCAGGCGATCATTTTGTGGTTGTGGAAACGATCGATCAGGCGAGAGAGCTGGCAGAAGAGCGACGTCATGAAGGTCGTGCCGACACGCTGTCCCGACACAGTGGTGGCCCGCGGACTCTGGAAGATATTCTGGGTTCAGCGGTTGAAGGGGCAATTCAGGATCTGCCTTTGATTCTCAAAGCAGATACTCCAGGCTCTCTCGAAGCCATTCGCAGTGAAATCAATAAATTTGAGCATCCGGAAGTCCGGGTCAAAATTCTGCACGAAGGGATTGGCGGAGTCAACGAAAGTGACGTTTATCTGGCGAGTGCCTCGAATGCGATTATTATCGCGTTCCATGTGGTTGCGGAAGATCGTGCCCTCAATCTGGCGACGCAGGAAGATGTTGAAATTCGTCGTTACAGTATCATTTACGAAGTGGTGGATGATATTCGGGCGTCACTGGAAGGCATGTTACGTCCCGAACTGGTTCAGGAGCAGACCGGGCGTGCTCTGGTTTTACAGACATTCTCCGTCAGCCGGTTTGGAAAAATTGCCGGTTGTCGCGTGCTGAACGGTACGATCAATCGAAATGATCGTGTGCACGTGATTCGGGATCAGAAGATTCTGAATCAGTATCCAATCGCTTCGTTGAAGCGTGAAAAAGATGATGTCAAGGAAGTACGCGAAGGTATGGAGTGCGGTATTCTGCTCTCTGGATTCAATGATATTAAAGAAGGAGACCTGCTGGAGGCATTCCGGATTAACGAGGTGAAACGAACTCTCGAATCCAGTTCGTAAGCGGGTTCAATTCAAACAGGAATGCTGGTGGAAACTGAATGACATCACGTCGATTAGAAAAAATCGCGCAGGCGATATTAGAAACAGTAAGTACAACGATTCTGCTGCATTTGCGCGATCCTCGGATCCGTGATGTGACAGTCCTGCATGTTGATGTTGCACCTGATGTGCAGTCAGCCAAGATTTATATTTCGATCATGGGAGATGAAAAGACAAAAGCACTTTGTATGCACGGTCTGGAATCTGCTAAAGGGTTTCTCCAGTCCAAAATCGCAGATCGGATACAGACCAAGTATACTCCCGTGATCAAGTTTGTGCTGGACACTGCTGTTAAAGATACGATGGATACGATTCGTATACTGGATGAGTTACAGATCGAGAGAGAAGCGGAAGAGTTAGCGGAAAATTCTTCTTCGGAAGAAGAGCAGGGCACTGAAGAAGAAACTCCTCAGGAATAGCAGGCAGTGCTTTCGTCCATGAAAAGAACTGTTTTCATTACTTTCCAATTGATACATCTCAAATATTGTACAGACAGATATGGTTGCTAAAAAAATTTCCACATCGGATAAACAGGCTGTTTGCAAGAAGCTGATTGCGTCACTTAAAAAACGCTACTCGGCCACTTTACCGAAATACGATCGTCCCGTGCTGGAGACCATTCTGCATGCGATCTGCCTGGAGAATACAACAAACGAAAAAGCAGACGAAGTATTCGACTCTCTGCTGGATGGCTTTCATGATCTGAATGAGATTCGTGTCAGTACGATATCAGAGCTCGAACTGGTGTTTGCAGATGTCGGTGATGCTGAGTGGCGCGCTTACCGTATCCGGACTGTATTGCAGTATGTGTTTGATAAAGAGTTCTGTTTTGATCTGGAGATGCTGCGAAAGAAAACACTGGAGCAAGCTCAGAAACAGCTGGCCCGCATGAAAACCTTAACGCCTTTTGTGTTACATCATACGTTACAGGTTATACTGGGAAGTCACCTGGTACCAGCTGATGAAAAAATACTCAATGCCAGCAAATGGCTGGGATTGCTGCCGGAAGATGAGTCAATTGAAACTGCAAGTGACACATTGAAGTCCGCTGTGCGGAAGACGGATGCGCCCTTGTTCAGTCATCTATTGCGTTGCCTGGCGACTGACGAAGAACTGGCTGCCGACTTCAATCTGGCAAAAAATCCGCTTCCCGAGGAGGGGGTTGATTTGATGAATGCCCCCAGTCGAATGGAGGCCATGTTCGCCAATCCGCTTTCGAAGCAAAAGAAGAAAGTGGTAAAAAAGAAGAAAGCGAAAGCTCCTTCGAAAACAAAAACGACGGCGACCAAAGTCAAAAAGAAAGTCCCCGCGAAAACAAAGGCTGCTAAAAAGACGGTCAAAAAAACGACCAGGAAAACCCCTGCAGCGAAACGCACTACGACCACGAAAAAAGTTCCGAAAAAGAAATCCTCTTCTACCAAAAAGTAAGTGGTCAGCGGCATAATCAAGTGAAACACACTGGCTGGTCTGCTTGAGTCGGATATCTCCTTTCCCGTATTTACACGAGACTGTATCCAGTTTTACGGTAGCGCTTCCAGGGCTGTTTGGCCCGAGTATATTAGATTGAGAGACATTATACTTAATGTGATGCGCTCCAGATCTTCTGTTTCCCAAAGCGAAAATAACGGAATCCTGCAAAACCAGGCTTGGAGAAGGTAGTGAAGACGCGTTACAATGAACAGACCCGGCAGGATGTTGCGCGCCTGCAGTTGCCGGTTTCTGTTTGAGTTTAGAGATTCTCTATTTCTAATAATGGAGTGTAAAGATGAGTCGATTTCCCCGGACGCTAATATTGAGGGCCTGTCTGCTACTGTTGTTAGCAGCATTTGTGTCGACAGCCAGCTTGGATATTCTGTCTGCGAAAATGCCAGGGAAGAAAGGGGGCGAAAAAGATTCTCAAAAACAGAAGGCCCCCAAGGTCTTCTCCCTGGAAGAAGGGATTGCCGATGATGTAGTGCTACCCTTTGTACCTGCGACACCACGCACACCCATGGATGAGAAAGAGATCGATTCTGCAGCCTGGTATATGACCGGGCGGATGCGTGAGGCACGTAATGATTTTATCGGTGCCTACGATGCCTATAAAAAAGCAATGGAATATAATCCCAATTCCATTGAAATTTACCGGGTTCTGATCAGGCTGGCTTCCGGGCTGGATAAGACCGATGAGGCAATCGAATATGCTCAAAAGGCAGTGGAACTGGATCCCGAAGATTATGAACTGATGCGGAAACTGGGTCTGCATATGGCAGGACAGGGACGTTTTGAAGAGGCGGTCACGTTTCTGAAAAAAGCTTCTGACTCTCCTTCGATTGATAAGAAATCGGGAGTCTATGTCATTATTCAACACGATCAGGCAAACCTGTATGAGCGGCTGGGGAAAAAAGAGGAAGCCGCCCAGTGCTGGGAAGCCGTATTTCGTGCCCTTACAAAACCGGATGAATTTACATTCGAGTACAATACACGCTCGCAACTGGAAGCCAAGAAGGGCAAGTTGTATGAGCGAATCGGACAGTCCTTTCTGGAAACCGACCGTCTCAAGTTGGCGGTAGACGCTTTCAATCAAGCAGCTGAATCGCAGAAGGGGCGTCCCGGAATCTTAAAGTACCACCTGGCGCAGGTTTACTACCAGTCCAAACAGTATCAACAGGCTTTGGATTCACTGCAGTCGTATTTCGATGAGCAACTGCAGTCCAAGGGGCGTAAAGCATACGAGTTTTTAGCGGAAATATTAACAAAGTTGGATCGTTCAGATGACCTAATTCCCCAACTGGAAAAACTCGCGGAAAAGGATCGCTTTAATCGAACACTGCATTATTATCTGGCAGAACAATATGGTAAAAACGGGCGTTTTGCTGACGCCGAAAAAACTTATCTGGAATCAATAGGCGACTCTTCGAATACGGAAGGCCTGGCAGGGCTCTTGTCGCTGTATCAGAAAAATCAGAAGTATGCGGAGTTGATCGAAACCCTCTCTAAGCTCGTACAGACCGGGGACGGCGTTCAACGAATCCAGTCCAATCTGGAAGAGATGTCCAAAGATCCGGAACTGGTAAAAGGGCTCATTACAGAAGCGGAGAAGTTGAAGAAAAAAGACCCGCCCGGAGTGGATGTGTTTTCTGCATTCATCATCGCGAAGCTTGCTTCCGAGGCCGATCAGAAACAGGCTGCTGCTGAGTTTTTTCAGTTTGCCATGGATTCTGCTGCCAAGCATGAAAAACCACAGATTCGCGGTAACTGGACGCTGTTAATCCTTCAGGAATACAGCCAGTTGCTACGCGAGGAAGACAAATATGGAGAGCTTGCTGTTCTGCTGCAGAATGCTGTTGAGAACCCATTGCTGGCACCTCAGCGGATCAACCTGTTGTATTTCCTGGCTGATGCACGTGAGCGAAACGGAGAGACAGAAGCAGCGCTCAAAGTGAATGAAGAAGCACGACAGGCTGCGCCGAAGTTCCCTCTGCTGGATTATCAGCATGCCTGGATTTACTATCACAGCCATGACTGGGATAAGGCGATTGTGCAGATGCTCGGCTTCATCAAGAAATATCCGGAACAGAAAGAGCGTGTCTATCAGGTCAGGATGATGCTCTCTAATACCTATGTGCAGCAGGGGGATATTGCCAAAGGGGAAGCCGTCCTGGAAGAGATGCTGGCGGACGATCCTGAGAATCCCTCTATCAATAATGACCTGGGTTACCTGTATGCTGACCAGGGGAAAAACCTGGAAAAAGCGGAAAAGATGATTCGGATCGCGCTGAAATCCGAACCGGACAATATGGCTTATCTTGACAGTATGGGCTGGGTTCTATTCAAGCTGGGACGTTTTCAGGAAGCAGCAGGATATCTTGAGAAAGCCAGCAAGTTGCCAGGCGGTGGAGACAGTACGATTCTGGATCATCTGGCAGACTGCTACCACAAACTCAATAAAACCAAAGAAGCGAATGAGCTCTGGAAGAAAGCGCTGGAAGAAGCACAACAGTCCTCTCCCGCAGATCCGAAATTGATTGATCAGCTTCAGAAAAAACTGAACCAGTAATCGATTTCCTTCCCCGTCCATTTATTGTAGTATAAGGCTTGGTTTTATTCTTTTCTGCGTCCTTCGTTCGCAGTAGATTCACGCATACTTGGAGCTGAGCAAAGTTACAAATGGCAGGTCATTCTCATTGGGCAAATATCGCGGCCAAGAAAGGTGTGGTCGATAAGAAACGAGGTAAACTCTTTGGCAAGTTGAGTCGTGCGATTATCGTCGCGGCACAACATGGCGGGGGAGATCCGGTCATGAATCTTGCGCTGCGGTATGCGATCGACAAGGCCCGTAAAGCCAGTATGCCGAAAGAAAATATCGATCGTGCTGTCAAAAAAGGCTGTGGTGAATTATCCGGTGAAAATTTTGAAGAACTGGTCTACGAAGGCTATGGTTCCGCGGGTGTGGCTGTCTTGTGTGATATCCTGACGGAAAACCGAAATCGAACCGCCGGTGAAGTTCGCAAGATCTTTGAAGTGCATGGCGGAAATCTGGGCAGCACGGGGTGTGTCGCCTGGATGTTCGAACGCAAAGGTCTGTTTCTGATTCCCTCTGATGCGATTGAGGAAGATGAACTCTTTGAAGTCGCGCTGGAAGTGGGCGCAGATGATGTAACTGCTAACGGAGATGTTTTTGAGGTCACTTGCAGTATAGATGCATTTCAGCAGGTTTCCGAAGAATTTGAAAAACGTGAGATACCTACGAATCTGGCCGAGCTGTCACGAATTCCGGATACAACCGTTGATCTGGGAGTAGAAGATGGTAAAAAAGTATTGAAACTCATGGAAGCGCTGGAAGATCATGATGATGTGCAAAGCGTAACTGCGAATTTTAATATCCCGGACGATATCATGGCAGAGGTTACAGCCGACTAAGCACCAGGCAGACAGGACAGGGGATCCCACTTTGACGATTGAATTCAGTTGCTCGCATTGTAACAAAGTCCTGAAAACCTCTGATGACAAAGCCGGACGTCGTGCCAAATGCCCACAGTGCGGAGAGCCAATTCTTGTCCCCGCGGCTGATCCCTCTGCTTCAATGGATGACGGTTTTGATGGCTTTGATCCACTTGATTCCGAGTCACCCGTTCCGGAAGATCAGAGCTTTCTGGCTGAAGGTCCCGTGCGGGAAGAGGACAGCTTTCTGGCTGAAGCTCAGATGGATTGTCCCATGTGTGGGGAGTCCATTCCCGCTGGTTCAAAGCGGTGTCAACACTGTGGAGAAACTCTGCAGGCGGGGGAATGGGTACCCCGCAAGATTAAGGTCGGAGAAATATTTTCCCGCACCTGGGAAGTATATAAAGCAAACCTGGGATCGATCATTGGAATCCATATACTTGCTTATGTCCTGTATGTCGTGGCGGCAGTCTTGACCGTGATTGTTTTAATAGTAATTGGTTTTGCAGGCGCTTTAGTATTAGGACAGATCGAACCAGGACTGATGATTGTATTTGGAGCCATCTTCTACATCATTTTAATATTGCTCATCTACA
>AZIC01002043.1_pt1 | contig 27152 bp, 32 predicted proteins | sample 359061 | NCBI WGS metagenome assembly AZIC01 (sample SAMN02429709, study PRJNA222657) | marine sediment metagenome | biome: Sediment sample; isolation source: sample MGS-MES from oil contaminated site at the harbour of Messina (Sicily... | place: Italy: Messine | collected 2011-04-30 | depth 1 m m
CACCCGCGCCCGCTCCAGCACCCGCGCCCGCTCCAGCTCCTCCCGCTGCCGCTGCAGTACCACCACCCCCGGCGGCACCTGTCACCCCACCTGTGCCTTCGGGTCCGGTGATGACGGCCAAGGCCGCCGGTGCGACATATGAATCAATGATCGCTAGTGGCTGGACTGAAGCGCAGATGATCGAGCATGGCATGATGGAAGGACCGTTTTAGAACACACTTCCCGCACCACCCCGCGAGCTGTAGTGGCTCGCGGGGTTACTGGGTGACATGTATCAGGAACTAATCGAAAAACCGTCTCTCGCCGTTGCGTGGTATTTGATGAGCGTTTATCTGTACCGTGATTCCGACGAGCAAGTCCTCACCGACGAAGCGTTCGACGGACTGTGCTTTTTCCTCCGCAACAATTGGGATGTGATCGAGCACCGCGATAAACACCTCATCGACAAGAACGGTCTGAACTGCATGACCACGGTAGGGTGCGACATCGACACGTTCCCAGTGAAAATCAAGGGTGCAGCACACCGCTGGCTCGAAACACACCAACGATCAAAGGACATCGCAATGTTGAAAATAGGCGACGATTTTACCATCGAGTACACCGGCGCAGGGTGGACACTGTCACACTTCCGAGACGGTGAGCCCACAGAGAAGAACCCGAACCCGGCGCGCTCCTGTCGCAAGATGCACTACGCGTCACTTGAACAATGCGCGATGCGTGCCGCCGACCTGGACGCGATCGCGATCACAACCGCTGACGAGATCGCGTCAGAAATGGCCATCACTCGCCGGATGATTATCGACGCAATATACGAGGTGAAGGCAGAAGACGCCGAGCACATCAAGACGAAACGGGTCGACGAGAAGGTGAAGAAAAAGAAACCACCAGTGCGCGGTGTGCTTGAGGTGACGCTTCCCGTCGAACCGAAACACATCATGACACCTCTCGCAACGTGCACGTACGAACGGTACATCGCCGCCAACTGGACAGACGCCCAACTGATCGAGCATGGCTTGATGATTGACCCTGCACTATGAAGGATCTTTACACCTACGACATCGAGACGTACCCAAACACGTTCACGCTTCGCTCGACGCACGTCGCATCTCGAACCGATTATTCGTTCGAGATTTCCGACCGCGTCGACATGTCGAAAGAACTTCTCGCATGGTTGCGGTTTTTGGCCGACAACAACTGCGCGATGGTCGGGTTCAACAACATCGGGTTCGACTATCCTGTGATACATTTCTTTATGCAGGGCGCGAAGTCAGCGCAGTTGTTGTATCAAAAGGCAATGACTATCATTCAGAGCGACGACAGGTTCGCCAATGTCATCTGGGATCGCGACCAGTTCATACCACAGATTGACCTGTTCAAGATTCACCATTTCGACAACAAGGCGCGCATGACAAGCCTGAAGCAATTAGAGTTCGCCATGCGCATGTGGTCGATTCAAGACTTGCCATTTCCTGTCGGCACGATTCTTGACGACGAACAAAAAGATGTGCTCTTGCATTACAATGGGCACGATGACAAGGCGACAGGTGATTTCCTCAGCGAGTCGATGGACGCTCTCGAATTGCGGCAGAACCTTTCGGAGAAGTACGGACATGACTTCACCAACTACAACGACACGAAGATCGGCAAGCAATACTTCGTCATGCAACTTGAGGAAGCGGGCGTCTCGTGTTTCGAGCAACGAGACGGGCGGAAGAAACCAAGACAAACACCCCGCCCGACCGGTATTCCATTATCAAATATCATTTTCCCGTGCGTCTCATTTACTCGACCTGAGTTCTGTTTCGTTCTTGATTGGCTGAAATCCCACGTCGTGCACGACACCCGAGAATCGTTTCTCGTCGACTCAACGTGCACACTAACAGTCGACGAACTCAAGGCACAAGGCATGACTGCCACAGCGGCGAAGAAGGTGCTCAAGCCAACGCCTCTCAGCGCAACGCTGTACGACTTCAGGTTCGACTTCGGGTGTGGTGGCCTGCATGGTTCTATCGAATCAACGCTCGTGACTGCTGACGAACAGTTCGCGATCATCGACCTTGACGTGACGAGCTATTATCCGTCGATAGCCATTGATCATCGTGTGTTCCCCGAACATCTCTCGGAGAGGTTCTGCGACATCTATGAGGACGTGAAGCAGCAACGACTCACCTTTGCGAAGGGAACGCCCGAGAACGCCGTCATGAAGCTCGCACTCAACGGTGTATATGGGGACAGCAACAACCAGTACTCTCCGTTTTATGACCCGCAATACACGATGACGATCACGATCAATGGTCAGCTTATGCTCGCGATGTTGGCTGAAGCGTTGTTGGAGATTCCTAACTTGTCGATGGTGCAGGCCAACACTGACGGCGTCACTGTGCGACTGCCCCGTGTGTGGCTGGGCAAGCTCGATCTCATATGCAAAATGTGGGAGGGGCGAACATCGATGGCGCTTGAGCGTGTGGAGTACTCGCGCATGTGGATCCGTGACGTGAATAACTATGTGGCCGAAACTGCAGATACCGGCAAGCTGAAGCAAAAAGGCGCATACGTCACCGACCGAGGATGGCATCAGAACCATGGCGAACTCGTCGTGCCGAAGGTGGCAGTCAAATACTTGTCAGAAGGCGGTGACATCGACGAGATGATCAGAACACACACCGATATGTTCGACTTCATGATCAAGGCCAAGGTCCGCCGGTCTGATCATCTCATGTGGGGCGACGCGGAGGTGCAGTCGTTTACGCGTTACTATGTGACCACAGAAGGGAACGGCGCACCGCTGGCGAAGTATATGCCGTTGACTGACAACCAGGTCGTGCAAGTCGAGAACAAGCTCGCACAGATTCACGAAAAGATCGAAGCGGGTCGCAAGTACGATCCCGATGAGCTGTTGAAGAAACAAGAAGAGCTTCGCACTCGCAAGCGCAAAACATCAATCTGCGCAGGTCACACCGTTCAGGTTTGCAACACGATGGATCACGCAACAGCGCCAATCAATTTCGAGTATTACGCCAACCAGGTTCGCGACCTAGTTGCCTGCTTCAATCTTGAGACTGCGGAAGTTTGACTCAGTGAGCGCGCCGGGGTCTTGTATCTGCATGAGACCTTGGCGCGACCTGCCGACCTGCGTTTGTATTTCGAGATCATCGAAGCCCATTTTCAAGTCCAACGTAGGCGAGCCAGAATAAGCAGGCCAATCGCCAGACAACCGCAGCGTGGTGCTGTAGCGATCCGACTGTGTGATCGATATCCAGTCGCTTGTGTTTGACCCTGCGCCGTAACCACTAGGAGGTGACCCGCCCGCGACCTCCGACGAGTATGTGATCAACACGTCGGCGTCGATATCTGTCAGCGCACCACCGAGCCGGAACTCGTATTTGTCAACGGCGAGATTGGAATCATCAGAAGGCGGCGGCGCGTCTGCGTAGTAGTTCTGCGCTTCCATTGTGTGGCGCAGTTTGAACAAGAACTCATTATGGTTGTCATATTGTGTCAGGTCATATCGCCAGTCCGGGGCCGAGCCAACATTCTCCCGAGCGTAGGCTGATCCTGCGATAGCTTCACCGTCTCGAACTATCCAACTGCCAGTGCCACCATAGACATACCACCCTTGTGACAATAGCGACCCGCTGTCCGCGTTGGCAATATTCACCCAGTCGTCGACGAGTGCGCGACCACGGTCTTGCCATTTGTACTTGTTGTATTGATAGTCACCAGCACCACCCGTTGCCCAGAACAGAACGGCAACGTCTTGGAGTGTCAGCGATTTCGGGGAGCCGTTCGCGGTGTCCCAATTGGTGAACGTCGATGTGTCGCCGTTGCTCCATTCCCACGAGCCATCGCGAACAAGCCCAATCCATGCCGAGTCGAGCGTCGGTGCTGACAACGTATCAACAAGCCATGAGTTCTCGGTCGTGTCTGGGATTGACGCCAGACTACCACCAACCGCCGTCGCTGTGTTGTTCGCGCCGTTCCACGTTCCGACAGTGCTGTCTAGCTTGTACCAGTACCCTGTGTTTGGCGAGGGTTTCCATCCCCAATAGTCGAGACGGATTGCCGCGAACTGTTCGTCGGTCAGCTCGTCAGCGTCTGCGATCATCATGATCGAGTACCGAAGCAATGGGAGCGAGCCGTTGTTCCACTCACCCGCTAGCCGACCCGATGCGTCCTCGGAGTACAGGACGACCACAGGGTTCGAAGCTTCCGGTGTGTTCGGTGAACCCGTTGTCCAGTTCTCGAAGTCGTACGGAGTGCCGTCAAGCCACACCCAATCAGAACCGCCCCAGTCGAGACCGATGAACAGGTTCTTGTCGAAGGTTGACTGTATCCAGTCGCCGTATTTTGCGTGCTGTCTGAGCCAATCGTTTTCGACCGCGTCATGAACTGACGCAAGGTTCGCGCCGAATGTGGTAGCGAACGCTTGCGCCTCGTCACGAGTGCTCAACTCAGCGGTGGGTCGATACCATGCCAGAGTGTACGGCGACTGCACCCAGCCGTAGGGGTTCAGGTCACGCTTGTCGGCGGAGACCTTTATGGGCAATACACTCTGGATGTTCGACCCGATCATGTCATTCCTCTTCGGGGGTCAGGTTGTTGATCTGTTCGGCCAACGTCTCAAGCTCTTTGTTCTGCGCTTCGATCAGCTCGGCGGTCTTTTTCTTCTGCGCCTCAAGTTCTTTTTCAAGCTGTACGCATCGAGCCGACATCGTCTCGTGTTCCTGTTGCATGGTGCCCAACGCCTCACCGAGAGGTCGCCACAGCGACTTGCGCATGATCGGCGCTTCTGGGAACGCTGTCATCGCAATCTCGCGATAGTGGGTCGAGATGAAGTCTAGTTGTTCTTTCATGGTGTGCTCTCCTTGTTGTGTGATTATGCAGGTTCATCCACAGGGTCAACAGGTGTCGCCGCCTCGTCGCGTGCGATCTGTTTGGCGCGTGTCCACGAGTAGACGAGCGCCATCACAGCGGCGGCGCTCGACGTTTGACCCTCGATGATATCGTCGGTCTCAGGGTCGCGAAGAGGGAACTCTGTCGCAAGTTCTTCGGGGGTCACCGTGACGGAAAAACCGTTGGTGTCTTCCAATATCTTTTCCGCACCGTCGGCAAGCTGGATGACAACTTGCTCAAGAACACGCACCATCGGCAATCTCGCGTGACGGTTCTCGATTCCGATATACCTTGCGCGAGTGCGGGTTTCGCCTGGCGCGGTGGTGGGGTCGTAGTTGTTAGTCATAGTTTGTTTCCTCTAGTTGCTAGTTTGGTATTCTGAGCACTTTATAACCAGAACCACCAGAATCGGCAGCTCCTACTGTGACACGCTCAAGCGTTCCGTTATCAACGTCATAGATGAGGAATCTTGTCTGCCCTGCCACTGCAGTGGCATCATACGCGATAGCGCCTGTCCCTGCGCTATCGCTGAATGTCCAGCGATTAGATCCCGAAGGGAAGCTAGCTAGCGTGTCGCCCGATGCGTCGATGCCAAAACGCGGCCCTCTTGACGCAACAGATAAATATGTGCCTGATGACGTTATGCCAGTACCGAGGACGGTTGCCCCCGCTGCGTCAATCTGGAGCCTGAAAGCGCCTGCCGTCTCGTCAACAATAGCAAACACATCTGATGAATCGCCACGAATGCCGAAGTGCCATATCCGGTCATCGTTTTGCGCATAGTACAAGCCGTTTGCTGCTGCCCCTGCGGCGTCAATTGTCATGTTGTCGGTTGTTCTGACTCCTCCATCAACCCGCAAGCGCTCCGATCCGGTCGGGTCGGTAGGGCCGACAACAGTGTCCTTGAGCAAATAGATGGTGTCGTCACCATCGCTCGGCTTCACCTGTATCGCGTTTCCTGTACCACCTAGTTCGCTCAGGATGAAACTGCCGTCTGTGTCAGTGACAAGCCATTGCCACTGAGTGTCGGTGGTTGTGTCCTTCCATGCGAAGTACGTAACGCCAGTACCTTCGATGCGGGCATCACCGGCAACCTGAAACGGTTCGAACCCTGTGGTGGTGCCACCGACAACCAGGTCTGACAGGTCACCGTTGGCAAAGCTAGCAGCGTCATTGATACTGCCTGTGAGGTCCGCCCACGCAGACGAACCGCCAAACGACGAACCGCCGTTGCTGTCGATATACGCCACCTCGACACCTGCCGAGTCTGTGAACGAGACCTTGTATGCGCCGGCAGCGTCTGCCATCTTGATGACTTGATCTGTTCCGGGTGGAGCCTCAAGCGTCGGGTGAGTGCCCGGGTCGTTGCGTCCGCTCAAGTCATTGTGAGTGCTTGGGGTGAACGATCCGCCGCCGGTCACGTTATCCTTGCGCCAGTCAACATACGATGGGTTGACGCCAAGCTCGGATGGTCGACAGCGCGCGCTCACATCGTTCGCATAGTTGCCGGTCTGGAAAATCACAGATGCGATCGGCCGGATCTCAGCAAACGGCAAGGTGCTGATCAGTGTTGCCATCTCAGTGTCAGCACCATCGCGCGCTGCGCTAGAACTACCATACGTTGCTTGTCCCATCGCGGCGTACAGGCGTTCACCCGTGCCGCCATACTCGGACATGCCGATGGCAAGAACATGACCCAACACGAAATCGGTGCTGGATGCTGCAGTGACGACCCACTCTGTGCCGGTCCATTGGTTATACACCAAGCGGTCAGTCGTTGTGATCCCGCCGAACTGCGTGTCTGTGATGACGGAAAAACCTGCGTTGCTGGTTTCTCGTGTGAGTGCTGTTGCCCCCTCCAGATAGACAATCGGAAGACCAACAGTCGAAGCCACAGCGGAGATGGGATATCGCAAGTCTTCGTCACTGATGACGCCAGACTCAACGCCGAACTGTGCGTCTGTATTTGCACTGCCGTTGCCATCGGTCACAAGCGAATCGAGCACAAGACCTGACACCCACTGTGCGCCAAGCGCGTCGTGGAACTGCAGATGGGAAGCGCCCGACATCTGCATGCCGTGCGTCTCAGTCAGTGCATTGCCAAGGACGCGGCGCTTGTTCGTGGCGTCCCAATAGATATACGCCACGAACACATCCGGCCCGAGAATGAACGACTCATCGAACACGGTCGTGTGAGTCAGTACTCCGATCTCGTTGAAGTAAAAGAAATGATCGCCCTCGACGTCAGTCCACACGACCGACTGGTCGCCGACCTTCGTGAAGAGGTTCGAGACGCTGAAGAATTGGAACGAGCCTGCCGCACTGCCGATTGTGAAAGTACGGGTCGGGTCGTCACCATCGAGATGCACCGCAGTGCCTGCCGTGTCGATGGGCATGCCGTTTTCTAATACGAACCCGGTGCGCTCGTTCGACTGGTTGCCTGCGATAATCGGCCCGGTCCAAGACAGATCCTTGAGGTTCACCTGCAGCTTGCCGTTGACTGCGTCCTGAACAGTTACCTTGCCGACGCGCCACTGTGAAGCGGGGAGCAGTGGTCTCGTTGCGGTCAAGACTTCGTTGCCGACCCACAGTTCGGTCCCCACAGGCCACGCCGAGGTGTCGCCCGTGATGAGACCGCGAGACGTGATGAGGATATCGGTATCGGTTGTCGCGTCGTGGGTTGTGATGCCCGCGACATCGCGCTTCTGAATATCCGCACCGGTTGCGGAGGTATTGGCAAGCCCAACAGTCTCACGACCGCCGACGAAAGAGCCCATCAGGTATACGGGTTTCAGGTTCAGCAGTGTTCCGGCCTGGTCCCAGTGATATGGGTCATGGTCTTCTTGTCCGACCTGGTTGCTGACGCCGGGGATTCCGGTGTTGTATTCCAAACAACCGAACGACGAGTTGTAATTCATTGCGCCGGCAGCAGAGGGCGCAGAACCGCTCAGTGTGGTGTTGAACGTGACGGCATCAACACCGGTCATCTGTCCGTCGTCATCAACGAGAACAGGGCCGTCTTGTACGAGCTTACCCGTCACACCGTCATATCGAGGCAGAGCGTTGTCTGTGGCCGACGCCGGACCCTCGACGAAGTCAGTCAAGATGACCGGACTCTCGGTCACTGAGCCGGCACCATCAACAAGCACCACAGAACCGGGCGTCACGAGGTTCGCTGCGCCGATCACAGACCGATCGTCAATGGCGTCGAACGCCTTTTGCACCGTGTCGTCGCCCGTTGTGAGCAGTCGGTCGAACGAACTGTCGTCGACGGGAATTGTACTCGAGGTGGGTCCGACAGATGGCGTCGAGAACCCAGACCACAGATTGACCTCGCCCGCGTATGCGATGGCGATGTCGTAGGTGCCGGCTGGAATCTTGCATTCCCAACGACCCGCACCGTCTGAGGTCATGGGGTTCACTTTTGGTGTCGTTTCGTCGTCTTCATATATCGCAACGAGGGTTGTTGTCCCCTCTTCGTAGATAGCCACAGACGCGCCGATGATGGCGTTCCCGTATTGGTCTTGGACGTTGTCGCCGAGCTTATCCATTATGCAATGACCTCCACCATGTAGTTGAACGTGTCGAGATTCATGTCAACACTTGTGCCGCTCGTCGTCAGCGTCAACACCAACTGATTCGAACCGTTCACCGAAACGGTGAGCGCGCCGGCATTCACTGAGTCGTCGACAGTCGCTGACCACGATGTCGCACCCTGGACGCTCGGTCGGTTCACATATCCGTGTGCGTGTGACAGAGTGCCGCCGCCCGAGTTGCCTGTCGAGTTGCAAACAGACCATCGAAAGATACTGCCCGCAGTCGTAGACATAACGTATGGAATCGTCAGCGTCGCGATGCCGTTCCCGCCATCATCGACCGCCACGCCCTTGTTGAGGGTGATCCGCGCAGATGTCAGGACCGCGCCACTAGGGCCGACAACCAAGACATACCCTTCAGTTCCGGTGCTTTCGAGTGCGTTCTCAACCGAAACAGATGGCGCGCCGGCATCACCGTCGCCCATCGCTTGGAAGTTTGCTGATAGTTGGTTCCACAGTTCAGAGGTGAGAACATCACCCGGGAACTGTCCACCTGTTTCGGTCCATACCATGTCAGGCCTTTCTCATGCGAAGGAGTATCCAGGATCACCGTTCGGCATCAACCCATTCGTGTCCGCGAAATAGCAAGACGGGTCACGCTCTGCGGCACTCGCTGCATCATACGTTGGCGACGATGCAGGATCTGCGAAGTATGCGTATCGAGCTGTAAAGATCGACGGCACTAGTGTGTACTTGTAGGTGTGACCCATGCGAACGGTTCGACGAGATACGACCCAGTACTCAAGCGTCACAGGACCGTCGCCGTCGACAATGGCTGTGGATGTGAGTTCGACCACATTGCCGACCTGAATCTCGGCGTCGCGCTTAGACACCAGAATCTCAACCTCGACCTGTCCGTTCTGTAGTTGGTTCGCAATCGTGTATGCAGTGCGACCCGCGAGAGGTTCGTCGTCTTCGCCAAACCATCGCGACTTGATCTTGATGATCGCCTCGTCGTCGTGCTCGAACTCACCAGCACCGACAGACGGCCCCAGGAGGCGCACACGATACGATGCGTCTTTGTCTTCGTCACTGGTCACCGTACGCAGCCCGAGGAACACGTCAGCACGACTCACGCGCTTCGACACGTCACGCGCTTGCATCGGGTCTTCGATCAGGTTGTCGTCGGTGAGAACCTTCTCGATATCACCTGCGGGTGGTCTGTTTGGCAAGAGTTTGATCTCACCGTCGACAGGTGCCCACCACAGCGCGAACGCGGCTTGCTCAGCGAGTTCGTTCAACAGATCGATGATATCCGTCGGCTCGGTGATGCGAGGGCTCAAGATGTACGTGTTCAGCCACGTGTCGGCATCTGCCTGCCAGTCGACATAGGGAATCAACGCAGGGTCAACGTTGCCATAGTCGACGAGGATATCGTATATGATCTCGTCGACGCGCTTGTTCTCCCAAGCGGCGGCGGGCTGTATTTTCTCTGCTGCACTGTAGCTGTCTGCCGTTGTGCCCTCAAGACCACGAACGACGGTGAGCGTTGCGCCTGACCTGGTGAACGAGCAATACTCGTCCTCGATGCGCAGATGGCCGGCGGTCGGGTCGCCCGGCGCATAGAAACCCTCTGTGATCGTCCATACCGTATCTGAGTCCGATACGTCGGCGTCGAGTTGCCATGACGACACAGCGGGACACTTCGTGTTGTTCAACCCCAGCAACTGCAGAGGGCCGATCGCTTGGAGCTGCAACGAGCCGCGACGGTAGTTGCCCCAGCCTCTGGCGTAATACGTGCGCCATTCGCCATTGGACAGGTCGAAGTCGTCGGTGAGATATCCTTCCCAGACGCGGACCTCGCGTTTCTGGATGAACGGATTGCGAGCAACCATCCGCTGCAGGTATCGACCTGTGACGTTCCGCCCGAAGGGATCCTCGCCGATATCGTCATCGTCGAAGTCTCGCAAGGTGATGGTGACCTGTCCGAAATTGCCCAACGCTTCGCCGAGCTTGAGTTTTTCTTCCTTGATGTTGACACCCTCGATGCAGGGAATTGCCTTCATCGTTGGGAACAACGGAGCACCACGGGTGACCCATCGTCTCGTTTTGACACCCACAGTCAGCGGCTCGAACGATTTCGAAGTCGGTGGTGTGTTATAACACCCCGTTCCGTCGTCGTTGAACTCGGACGTGGCGCTTGTCACATAGTCGAGATCAATCTCAACTATGAATGCTGGCCATGCTGTGGCTGCGTCTCGTTGTTCGGGCAGTGTCATATCTGTCGCCACCCCGTCTCGATGTCCATCCGGGCAGAGAACCCAACGTCACAGTATCCTTTTTGGCTCATGTCGGTCGACATGAACTCAGCGCCCGAGCAGTAGCACGCACGGTCAGGATATGTGAGGGGAGCCCACGAGAGGAAGAACGGCAACGCTGCACCATCACATGCGCGATGGAACGGCAACCAGGTTTCACTTGCCCAGGCGAACGAAACGTTCGCGAGGTTGAACGACTGACGGAGTGTTGCGTCGACGATGGTGCCAGGCAGTGGTATGCCGTTGCGAGACACAGCGGGTCGCGTGGTTGGACTTCTGCCGAGCAACGGGTCGGCCCATCCTGTTTGCAAACCGCGCATGCATTCGAAGTCAAGCCCGGCAGACACAGCGGCGATCGCCGGTTGAGTTGCGCCCGTGTGCGTGATGGTGATCCGCAATTGATCGACAGTGATTTCGGAAAAACCACGGTAGAAAGTGCGCGTCCCTGTGATGGCGGTCGTGCCTATTGCGGTCGTCCATCCTGAGCCACCAGACAGCCAGACTTCCACAAGAACGGAACCGTCGGGAAGGTCGCCGATGTTGTGGCCGTGGATGCCGACTGCTGAGATCGCAGTCGATGCGGCGAAGGTCCAGGTGAGAGTGTGGGTTGTTCCCGACGCCGATTCCCATGCTCGATCGAGACGACCGTCTGTCAGGTATGCGGTGTTGCTGTCAGCAGCGGTGCTCGATGCGACAACAGGTGTGCCAACAAGATCGTTGTCCCACAGGATGCGCGGCAAGTCGCCGTCCGACTTTTCAGAGGATCCACCCAACACGATAACATTAGCCACGACGCACCCCCGTGATGTTGATATTCTGTTCGCGGGCATCGCGATAGGTTGCTTCTAGCGACTCGACATCCACAGATGAGCCCATGATGACAAGCTCCTGACTGATCCCACCACCGCCGCCACTGTCTGGCCCAGTGCTGCCTTGCACGTCACCCGACGCAATGCTCGTTTGTGTTGACAGCGCGGCGGTCTTCGCAGCACCACCACCAAACGATGTGTTCTTGATCGCAGCGGCGCGCATGAGACCGGATGCAACAGCACCTGCGGCGGCAGTGTAAGCAAGGGCAGGATTGATACGAGAGAAGAACTCGAATTGTTTTTGCGCCGCTGCGTAGGTGCTGAACACGGTCTCAGCGTACGCGGCACCCTTGCCGATTTCGAACAGCGTTCGGCTTTCGCTCTGCATGAGAGTAGACAGACCAGAGAACGCATCGGCGGTGATTTGCGCCTTCGCAGTCCATGACGCGTCCCACATTTGACGCAAGCTATTGTCGAGGTTTGTCTCACTCTCAAGCTTGTTCGCGTTGTGGGTTTCGATCAGTTCCAGCTCGCGCGCTTGGCGATCCTGCAGGAACTGGAACTCAGCATCAGGAACGTCGACCGCAGCCATCGCCATGTCTTCGCGAAGCTTATTCTGTTCGCCTCGCAACGCCTTGATGACCTCGGACAAATGACCATACAGTGCGGTTGACTCCGTCACTCTGGCGTTCTGACCGACGGTGACTCTGTTCATCTCGGTCGTGTCTTCTGAGAACGTTCTGAGATCAACACCAAGCGCTTGGACGACTTCGCCCCAACCCGTCGTTTCTGTTTTTATGTCGCGGATCTTTTCGCGATAACCATCCGCCATGACGCCCACGTGCGAGATGGTCTTTTCGAGATCGACAAACAAGTTCCCAAGCTCACCGTCAGCGGCGTCTTGTTCGTTCAGTGCGGTCACAAGATCGGAGATCAAGAAGTCGCGCTTCTTCAGCGCTTCGGTCAGCGCTTCGGTGTTGCCTGACTTGTTGGCCTTCTCGATTTCTTTCTGAAGGTTGTTGACTGCTTCGAGTCGATCCTGGTTGTTGGCGAATCGCAGTTGCTGCTCAACGGTGTCGGCAAGTGCCTGGTCGCCGCCCTTCAGTCCTGCGATACTTTTGGCCAGCGTTTCGTTTGCGTGCAACGCCTCGTTCACATCGCCGAGAAGTTCGGCGATGTCCTTGATTGTGGGTGCAAGCTGAACGGTGAGCGTCTGCGCAACGCCTTCCATGTTAGCATTGAAGTCTGACCATGCGTCGTTTGCTTCTTCGACCTTGGCGGCCTGGTCGCGGGTCATGGTCAGCCCAAGCTTGCGAGCCTTTTCTTCCATCTCGTCAAGGCCGGCTGAGCCATCCTTGAGCATGTTCACAAGGGCGGCACCCTCGGCGTCGAACAACTTGAACGCGATCGCCAGTTTCTGTGATTGCCCTTCGACATCCTGCATCGCGTCGGCAATGATCCGCATCTGTTCGTCAGGTGATCGACCTCGGATCTCGTCGATCGAGATGCCCAACGCGTCAAGCGCTTTGATCGCTTCGCCCGTGCCGTTCTCTGCTTCACCGAGTCGGCGCGTCATGCGCTGAAGTGCGGTGTCGAATTGTTGGTTGCCGACGCCTGCCATTTGTTCGGCGGCGAGGCGGTAGGCTTGCAACTTCTCGGTTGCGATCCCAAGCTTGTCGGATGTTTTCGCCAGCGTGTCGATGCTCTGCATGTTGCTGCGGATGAACATCGCAATCGCGCCAGTCGAAGCCATTGCGAGCATGGTTTTTGCCATACCCCCAAGTGCCTTCGAACTTGCTTCAACCTTGCCCTTGAACCCCTTCACGCCCTTGCCCGACTCGGACAAGCCCGCATCGAAGCGACCGTGCTTGAGTGCTAGCTCAACGGCTAGTTTTGCGATTGACGCCATTAGCTTGCCCCTTCAAACGCATCGATGCAAACGCTGACAATTTCGCGTGGAGCTGTTCGGCAGTCTTGGGCTTGTCCTTTCGATCCGTCTTGATCATGAAGTCCTCGAACGTCGCGCCTTGACGCTTCCGCCACATTGCTTCGTATCCTGCCTGGTTGGCCACAGTATGGCACAGTATGGCGTTGCGGATGTCTGCTCGCTGCTCGCATGTTCCCTCTTTTGCGTAGTACTGACGCCACATTCGAAACGTTGACAACGACACCTTGTCCAAGAGTTCAGACGGATCACAGTGGTATACTTCACGGCAGAGGGTGAAAACAAGCCAGCAATCAGGATCCGCTAGCTTTTTTTTGCTTCTTCCTCTGCCTCCTGCGCACGTTCCGAACTGTCAAGACTGTTCACCGCCAAACCTTGGTGCACGATTTCGCGCACCATTGACATCGGCAGGTTCCGAAGATGCGCCCGGTCTTCGTCAGTGTTCACAAGCAAGGTGCCTTGTTCGTCACACAAGAACTTCTCAGCGAGAAAACAATAACGATCGGCCGCGCCTTCGGGTTGTTCGCTGACACGATCGAGGTCGCCGATGGTCATCGTACGAACGTACAGTTCTTGGTTCGCACCGGCGACCTCAATCCGAACAGGTTTGACAACGAGGTCAGTCAATTTCAGCATGGTGTGCTCTTTCTATCGGTGGTCAGGAGGTGGTGGAGTCGGTGTATGTCACGTTACCAGAGACGGTCAGCGTGACAGTGCCCTCGAGCTTGGAATTGCTTGCGAGCGTGCCGGGTGCGTAGCTCTTGACGAAACCCGAGAACTCAAGTTTCGCGGCAGTCAGTTCGCCAGTGAGCAATGGGAAAGTGAGAGTCCAGGTCTCATTGTCCGCAGCGATCACAGGGGTGTCGCCTGGGTTCGTGTTGATGGTCAGTGTCAGGTCTTCGTTGTTGGTCAACGCGCCGGCAATCTTAGTCCGCGCGGTGGCGGTCTGAAGATGACTGGTGTCGATCTCCTCTGAAGACTCAGTGGGTGGGGTGATGTCGGTGATCTCAGGTGCCCAACCAGAGTTGGACCCGTCACCGGTCAAGGTCGACGTATGGCCGTCGTAGATTTCGCTCATGTTAGACTCCTAATTGATGAGTGACTGTAAATGTTTGATACGATGACAACAACCCCATGTCGTTCCCATCTGCGCTGAGTTCTTTTGCCTGTCTATTGTAGTCCATCGCTATGCAATGAATAAAGCACCCGTCGCCATTGGACAGTGTCACGTCGCCGTGATAACGATCCAACGCGAGACGAACGTCTGTTGCAATGCCGTGTGCAGCGTCAAACGATTTCGCAATGCACACGATCTCGATGGTAGCCACAGCGGCGGGCGAGGTTGTGACGAGATTCGCAATGGGTTCGTCACGCTGAACCTGGATGACAATTTGAGGAAAGTCATCGTCGATCAACCCGGCGTCGTGGTTGATCTTTCCGTCGACTGCGCCAGACACAGCGGGGTCAAGTTTCAGCAGTCGCCAAATAGCCTGCTCGACACGACAGATGGTCATCATGCCCCCTTGCTGTTGGCCTTAGACCAACGACGCAGAATGTCAGCGCCGAGCTGCGTCTTCAAGTTGCGCTCGACTAGTGATTTGTTTTTCTTGAACGCCGGCACGATAAATGGCTTGGGTCGGGTGACGCCAGGCAATACCGCCTTGCGACCGCGTCCGCGAATCACCCGCCCGCGACCCTTGTGGCCGTATTCCACAAGATGGGCATAGTTCACAGGGTTCGCAATGCGTGCGCGTGATCTTGCCGGGAGAGGGATCGTTGTCTGCCGCCGTAGAACCTTCTGCCGAAACCCACGACGAGGGCCGACAAGAACGACCTGAGCAGCGGCGCGCTTGTATGCCTTGTTTTTCTTGCCAAGCGATCGCTGCAACAAACCACTGTCGACAGCACCCTCGGCCTTGATGTTGCGACGGGCATCCTTGAGAACGGGCGTCATTGACTTATTCGTCGAGGAACGAATCACCGCGCCAAACTCTCGACCACTCAGTTCACCCAAGACACGCATGAGCTGAGCGTCGTCAACGAAGATACCACCGACGGCTTGTCGAAACTGCGCAGCCGTTCGGTATTGCCCGAGATGTTCTCTCAGATCGGAATTGAAGAATGTTCGCGCCATCAGAGTTCGACCTCGACGCAGGAGATCAGAGCATTGATCCCACGTTCTGCCGGGTTGCGAGCGCCGATGATTTCGAGATATCGAGCACCGAACTTGAACCGACGCTCGGGGAGAAAGACATTGTCTTGCCACCGAACCTCGACCATGTGTGTAAGCTGCATGTTCGTTTTCTCACCGACATCGATCTCACGAGCGGTCGCCGGTCGAACGGCACCCCATACGGTGGCAACGTCAACCCACGACTGTTCACGACCACCACCGGCGCTGTGGGTGTCGCCTGGTTCTTGAACCGTGACTCGATGTCGTAGCTGGCCTGCCTGCATCAGAAGAACTCAGGACGAAGATAAGGTGCCATGAGGGCGGTCACCGCCATCGGCACATCGCTTGTGATGGTGCCGATGACAACAGTCTCGCGGTTCTCATACCAATGACCGATGAGCATCAGCATTGCGTGTGTCAGGTCTTTCGGTACGTCTTCGGCGACACCGTACCCGATCACGCACTTGACGCGCACAGCATCAGGTCGGACAGCCACTGTCGGCCAAGAGTAGCCCTCGGCGAGTTGAACAGCGCCGGGCTCGGTTACGACATCGACGAAATAGCTAGCAGAGTCGAGCGTCTGGTCGTCGCCGTTCTCGTCGTAATACTTGACGGAACTCACACTGGCCAGAGGGGCGATCACATGCAGGTCGAGCCTGTGTGTGGGCGGAAAGCAATTGGTTGTGATGTCGACAGTCTGGGTGATCAAGCCTCGGCGGGTGTTCGTCTCCATGTAGGTTCTCGCGGCGACGATCAACCCATCGATCAGCGTGTCGTCGTCCGAGATATCGATACGACTGTGCGCCTTGACCTGAGCAAGCGTGACGGGTTCCACTGCGGGGGCAGTCGTGACGACGAAGCCTTGTCGAACCTTAGTCATTGTTCACCACCTGTGGTGCCGCTATCCACCAGCCCGCTTCCGCTTTGATCTTGATCTGGACGAGTGACCCGTCGAGTTTCTGCATCCATACGCGCATGACGACCGGACCCGTCAGCTCGTGGGGAACTGTCTTGTCGGGGAGTGCCACCGGACGAGGGCCGCACGAAACGAGAACGAGCAGCGTCACGAATAGCATCACGAGCCTTTTTCTGTTCATCGTTCGCAACCTCCTTGATGACTTCTGGCAATTGAGAGCGGACCTTGAACACCGCGAGGGCAACGCCCAAGGTGATCGCTGTCAACGCACGCTCCCACAGGGCGGGCATCATTCGCCCTTGGACTTGTCCTTGGCCAACACACCGAGAGCGCCAACACCGCACGCGGTGAGAAGCGCTGACAATGCAGCCATTGCGCCGGCCATGTCGACGACAGTTTCGGGGTTGCCGTCAAGGGCGGCGGCGGCAGTGCCAAGGAGAACACCGACGGCGGCGCAAATTGCGGCGGTGGTGGTCTTCCAAGACTTTTTGGGTTGTTCTGTGCTCATGGTGCGCTCCTTCGGAGGTGGGTTTCGATTTGTTTCAATGTTTCGGTGTGACTCTCTTGAGCCTTGATCTGTGCTTCTTGACGTGTCTCGATCCTGACAAGAACCTGTTCGACATCGTCGAGACGTTGGTCGTTGCATGTGCTCTGTATCTCGGCGCGCTCTGCTTTGCCTTCTGCTGCGTATGCCCACCCAATGGTTGAGGCGCATACGACGGCGATTCCAACTAGTGAGGCGATTGTCGTGATGCTGAAGCGTTGTTGGCGCGTGGCCATATCCGTCTCCGGTGTGAAGAGAAAAGACCGTCAACCCGCCCCTGCGAGAGCACACCACAACGCAGGAACGGGCGACGGTCAGACTTATGCGACGTTGTCGGCGGTCATTGCGTCATGGCAACGAATGCCGTCACGCAGATAGTTGACGACTGCTTCGTCGGTGGCGGTTGCAACACTCACAACGGCGGTCACATAGCGAACGCCTTCGACACCAGCGGCGGCGGCCTTCTGTGCGATCTGTTGACGATCAGTTTCGAGGATGATCGTGTCACCCACAGCGTCGGGTTCGTCGCTCACAGTATGGGTGACGATGTCAACGTCTGTGCCGCTACCATCAGAAGCAGGGTTGCCCATGATCTTGAACGTCACAGCGCTAGTACCGATCGTACGAACGAACTGCGTCAAGAACGAGTTGAAGTCGCGCATGTCGACCCATGCGATCTCGGTCTCGGTGGTTGCGTCGGGGTCGAAGTCGTAGGCAGCGAGTGCCATGGTCGACTGGAGCTTGTTTGGATTGCTCATGTCTGAAGTTCCTTTCGGGTTGTGGGTGACCACCCGTCAACATCGACGGGTGGTCTATCAGCCGGACCTATTATGCCCGGGCGGCCAAGGAGACGAACGGACTCTTGGTGTTCGCGCCCTTCTTAGGAGTGAGAGCGGAACGCCACCAGCAACGACCATCGTTGCGAGCGCTGACCTTGAAGGTCGACTCGTTGTTCAGGAAGCGAACATGCATCGAGCTTGCACCCTCAAGTTTCTGATAGTCACCAAACAGATACTGTGACCAGTTGCAGAACGCCAGGTCACCATGGCTACCCAAGGTGCTCATGTGGTCGGTGAAGATGATCGGGCGACCCAAGAGGGTGTCCGGAACATCAATACCGTTGCCAGGGGTGAACAGGAAAATGTCACCATTGGTGCCGGTCAGGTGGGCGGTGACAATGCTGGGATAGATGTCGCTATTCGCCATCCACACGCCGCGATCGTAACCCCAAGCGCGAGCGCGCATCTTGGTGATGTTAGCACCAACGATTGTGTTGGCGGCCTGTCCGCTTTCCTTGGAGATAGTCACAAGACCTGGACTGTTGAGGAAACCTTCAAGCTCACCCACACCAGTGCCGCGAATTTTTTCACCGAGCATATGTGAGCCGAACTCTTCGCCGAAGCCCTGAGAGATGATCGCAGCGACAGACAAAGGGCTGTCCTTGATCAGCTCGTCGGTTGCGAAGCTGATACCCATCAGGCTAGCAGCGTCAAGCTTGACCTGTTCGAACTGAGTCTTGGTCGGGTTGACCGTTTCGGCTTCGTTGCGACGGTAGAACTTGAAACCACCGGTCACGCTGGAGCTGTGGTCTTTGTCGACGCGAGCGGGAATCTTGATGAGCGGGGACTGCATTGGGATGTTGGTCACCATGCCGGCGGTGGGGTCACCTTCGAAACCAGTGGTCAACAGGTTCGGGCTGAAACCTTCAGGGATCAGGAACCCACCATCGGGGTTGCTGTTGCCGCGATGTTCATCAGTGCCGATCGCAGCCAGTGGGCGCAAGCGGTCGTCCTGTGGGTTCCGCTCGTCATTGGTCATGACAGCGTTGAAGAACTCTTGACCAGAACGGAAACCGGCCTGCGGATCGTCTTGGACACGTTCGTGGACGGCATCAACGATGGGTGCCGAAGCGGTGGGAACGACAGCGGCAGGGGGTGCGTTTGGCACGACTGCACTGGCTGAGATTTCTTGGGCGCTACGGATCAGCTCTTGCTGTTGTTCCTTGGCGGCGATCTCGGCCTTGAGACTTTCGTGTTCGCTGATCTTTGCCTGAAGTTCAGACAGATCGGCTTCGGAAGGGTTGTCACCTTCACAGCGGCGGGAGAGAATCTTGACCTCAGCACTGAGGTCGACCAACTTGTTCTTGAGGTCTGCAAGCGACATTGCTTGTCCTTTCATATAAACGAAAAAACGGCCCGACGCTCTGCGAATTGCAGGCATAGAGCCGTTGGCTCGGCAACGGTGGCACCGCACACGCGGAACCGGTATGTGTGGCGGTATCTACAACGCTCGTCGTTGCGATGCCCACCGAAGGCAGAAGAACTCAGACTCGGCTAGGTTCTTCTGCCCTGCTTGTACACAAGACGACTCGAAATGTCAAGTGATCAAGCGAGCTTGGGCGACGAGTGAGGCGGCACGTCCACGACGGCCGACAGTGCGCTGACGCACGCTTGCCATCAGAGACGCGGCGGCCTGGTCGAAGGTGGCGACCTCATCCACAAGCCCGATGGCTTGTGCCTGCTCGGCGCTGAACACCTTAGCGGTTGTGATCTCCGCCATCTGTTCATCAGTGAGGTTGCGTCCGGCTTGCAAGGTGCTGAAGAACCGAACACCCATGTCGTCGACTAATGCTTGCATGTAGTCTTGGTGTTCTTCAGTCACGGGCAAACCAGGAGCGCCGACCCCTTTGAACTCACCGGTCGAGAACTCTAGCACCTTGATGCCGTCCTTCTCCATCGCTTCGCTTGAGTCCTCAAGCATCGCGATCACACCGACCGACCCGATGCGTGAGCCCGGGCCGGCGTAGATTGTAGTTGAGCCAGCAGTCGCCCACACCGCAGCGCTAGCGCTGAGATCGTCGACGAACGTTGCGACAGGCTTGACCGATGCCGCAGCTTGCACCGCGTCGGCTAGCGTTTCAGTGCCGGCAACAGTGCCTCCTGGGCTGTCGGTGATGATCATGACAGCCTTGACCTTCGGGTCGTCAACAGCGGCACGAAGCGCAACGCGGGTTGCGATCGTAGAGGTGCCACCGTATTTCGAGAAACCCTTCATCATCGGACCATCGATGCGGACAGTCGCCATCCCGTCAGCGTGGCGCGTGTAGCGACCGCCGGCGTTCGTGTTGACGACCTCACCCGCGACGGCATTGAAGTCGACCGCCATACACATGTCGGACGGGTCACGGGCGACCAATGTGCCGTTGCGAGCAGCGGCAACGGCTGACGAGATGAACTTCGAATCGATAGCCCACCATCCCATATGATTTGCGAAACAAGTTGGGTTGTCATACATGGTCGTGTTCCTTATGCGTTTAGACCGGCGACTTGCGCGAAGTCGTGCGGGCATTCTCCGAAATCTTCCATGACGGCATTGAGGTCGCCTGACTCAACGGCGGCCCTGTATGCGGTATACTTTCCCCACAGGCCGTCAAGCCACTTGATGACGGCCACAGCTCGGGTGCGGATGTCCTCTGGGGTTTCCGGGTCGTACTTCCAATCGAGATATTTACCGCGACTGTTTTGATCAGCAGCGGCAAGTGCAGCGGCGTTTGCCTCGCTCCACGCGGCACCAATAAGCGCAGCGACCTTGGAGTCGGCGACCGCTTTCAGTTCCTCGGCGCTGAGGTCTTCAAGCACCCACCCTTGATCGGTCGGCGTCAACTTCTTGCCTTCCGGCACTTCGGGTTGAGGGACCGCGCCTAGCTCTTCGGCCACACCGGGAAGAGCGTTCTTCGGCATGACGACCATTTGTTTTTCAGGCTCGCCGGTGTCCGGGTTGAACTTATCAAGCTCGATGTGAAAGGGAGTGCCTTGGCGAACATAGCCGACTGTCGGAATGAAATAGATCATGTGGATGTCCTAGGGGTTTATGATTGCATCGAAACGGTCATATATTGTTTGTATCTCGCTCAATGGCAGAATGTAATCAAATCGAGCCCACCCCCAAAGTTTCATGTTGGACTGCTGCGAAGCTCCGCTATGTCGCGTACCGATAAGAAAATTAGAAGGATAGTTGACGGCGTCAGATGGGGTCCACGACGTGTCTGTTTTCACAGCAGTCGTGCCAAGCTCGGCGATGACCATGTCGATCTGGTCAACAACACTGCCGGTCACTGCCATACCATAGACGACGCCAAGACTGTTTGTTATCGCTGTAGGTGCAAAAGTTGAGCCACCGATGACACCCGTTGCGCTCGTATTGCTATCAAGAAAGGCAGAGGTACGGGGTGTTTGACAATCCCAACAATACCCAGTCGCTTGGCCTTTTTCGAAGATGGCGAGAACGGTCTGATCTCTGTTAGCAGGAGGGGTGAATGCCCCGCTTATTGACTGAAGTGCAGCCACACCCGAGTCCGGAATAAGCTGCACATACGCAGCGCCACTACCAGTGACATAGGAAGGTCCGCCAGAAGAAACTGTCAAATCACCGGTCGTCTGTGACTCTGCAACAGGCGAAGCGGAAACGAAGGTGCCGCTCGACTCAACGACAGAGTCCTCGTCCGTTAGGTTGTAACCGAGGATCGGACTAAAACCGTCGAACGGAGGCGTGCTGCCACCACCCGCAGGAGCAAGAATTGACTGATCGATAAAAACCATCTTATGCTGTCTTCAGGTCTTCGGATGAAGGGAACAAGGTCACGTTGCCGGCATTGTCGGATGCGAACGGGATCATCGTCACGCCGTTTGCATCGAGGTTGATCGTTGGTGGGGTGCCGCCGACGAAGAGTATCGATGCGTTGAAAGACAGTGTCCATCCGCCTGTAGCATCCTGCGTGATGTAGATTCTGCCAGACTGCCCAGACTGAGCGTTCGCGATGCTCAAGGTCGAGTTGATTGTCATCGAGGTGTTGAACAGACACCCGGCGTTCATGTCGAGAGTCTTCGTTGAGCCGCTGGAAATGGTGTTGTTCCCGTACCGCTGCGGCGCTGACCATGTCTGTTCGGCACTAGTCAGCGCGTACCCTGCGAAGACACCTTGCTTCTCGATCTTTTTGGTCGTACCAGCCGGGCCGCCTGTGGTATCGCTCTTGTCGACGATTGGGAACCAGTCGCCAAGATCCATCGTAGCAATTTGGGTCAGGTCTGTGATTTTCTTGTCAGCCATGGTCAGTCCTCCAATAGCAGCAGATCGCCGCTCTCAAGTAGTAGGTTGTCGCCGCTCTCAAGGAGCAGTGCGGGTCCGGGCACAGGGGCGACATCGTAGCAATCGAACGTGTTGCCGACAACGAGAGTGCCCTCTTCGACACCTGTTCCGTCAAGCTGCATGATCCAATATGTGCCAAAATCGATTGGGTTATCAAGTACCCCATAGAAGCGATTTGCATCATCCGCCCTATCGATCAACAACAGGGTGTCACCTACAGGGACACTGCCTATTTCAGTCGCACGGTTGACACTATCCGAATCGGTCTCGTTGAGGTAAAGGGCGTTCGGGACACTGCGTCGCCATTTGCCCGATGAAGGTCCACCGATGCCTTCCTCGAATGTCCAAGTGCCGACAAGCGTGCCCGGACCTGGCGCAGGTCCAACACCACCGCCGAGAGGACTGCTCACGACAGAGGACACCGGAGACCTGACAGGCGAGGTCATTATAGCCAACCGCATTCAAAATCGGGAGTCGTGGAGCCAGACAACACAATTCGAGTGCTAGCCGAACCCATCAGCTCGATTGTCGAGACGGTAACATCTGTGAACGACGCGTCAGACACAGCGAGCCACGATCCTTCCGAGACCTCGATCTGTAGTTCAAGCGTGCCGCCGCCAAGGTCGCCTTTGATGAAAAAGGTTCCCTTGCCACCGCGCCATGTCAGCTCGCGGTTGCCATCTTCGGTCAATCCATCGTATAAGATCGCCATGTCAGTTCTCCAGTACAGTCATCATTGTTGATGTTAGTTTCTCAGCGGTCGGCGCAGCTTTCGCCCATCGTTTCAGATGCGATGTTGCATATGCCTTGCACGCCGTGTCAACACCTGACCGGCGGTCTTTACCTGTCAGTGTCAACCATGCCTCGGCCACTGGCGCGAAACTGTCCGACATGACAGATGAGTGGTCATTGAAGAACGACTCGGCCCACTCGTGACACTGGTCGCTCCTGCCTGCGAACTTCTTCTCGGCGCGGGTCACAGCGTTCAGTTCGCGACTGACCATTCGTTCCGCTATTGCGGCAACCATGGGCATGAACACCACAGAGGCGCTACTGTCGTCCTTCTCGGACTCGTCGTCATCCTGCTCGGGCTCGGGTGTGGGTGCCGGCGCGGGGTTGCTTTGCTTCAGGTTCTCACCGCTTGCGACAGCGTCGACGGTGGTGAACCCTTGTTGCATAAAGTGAGCGTCGCCGCCCTCGATAGGTCCAAGGCGCTTCCGGTTGCGAACCTCGTTGATCGAGTCGATACCCGCCGCAACGTTGGTTCTGTCAACCTCTGCCTGTGTTTTCGGATCACCTCGGAGCTGTTGCTCAACGTCGTGATCGAAGAAATAGAGCGCGTCACGCTCGCGCTTGAGAATTAGTTTCCGCCGTCCTTCTTTCTCCCACCGAAGCATCCACGGTGAGAGCGTGTCTTTCACGTATGCGCGATCGAGACTTTCGATATTTGAGTATGGCGTGTTCTGGTTGTGTTGGATCTTCACCGGCGGCATGCGGAACCAGCGACAAATCTCTTCGACCTGGAACTGTCGCGTCTCAAGAAACTGACCGTCATCAGGATTGATGCTCAGCGTATCGACCTCTGCGCCCTCTTCCATCACGACAGGACGGCGAGCTTGCGCGACCCCTTGGTGTGAGTTCTGCCACGACTCGCGCAGTGCAATGGCGGCGTCAGGTTTCAGTCGACCCGGATACTTGATGATAATCGACGGCATCGCACCGTTGCCGAAAAACGCCGAGCCGAACTTCTGAGCGGCAAGGGAGAGACCGATTGACTCTGCACCATACTGCAAAACGGAATAGCCGACGTATCCGTTCGTACCGATGCCTCGGATGACGAACACCTCCTCGTCGAGCAACCGAACCGTTGTGCCTGGCTCACGGGTCAGGTCGTGATCGCAATCGTCAATGAGAACGTCCCACACAAGCTCACCACTGACACAACGAGCCGTCACACGGCTTGGATGGATCGGCCAGAGCGCAATGGGTCGACCGGCGTTGTCACGTTGGATCTCGGCGAGACCAACACCCCAGCCGGCGGCATGGTTCGTGATGGTCTCACGAATAGCCTGGTCGGTGGTGTTCGGATTCATGTCACGCAAGAATGCGTTGACCGGGTGATCCATTGGGGCGGCAACGCTTGTCCGCGCCTCGCTCCCGATGAACAAACCGAGCGGAAGCTTCGCCACGTCCTCTGATAAAACCTTGATGCATGCGTAATAACTGGAGAGGGTGAGCGCCTTTTGCTCGTTGATCGTCTCGCCCGATGTGGTGGTCCTGCCGCCAAAAACGCTGCTGTACCAGAAATCATCGGTCGCGGCAGGACTGCCGCCAGTGAGTGCACCCATCTTCAATCCCCAGCATTGCCGCCCGGCGTGGGCATATAGATATCAAGATACACGATTGCCCCGAACGTAATGAGCGCAGCACCCGCGCCAAACGACATCCACACACCGGCGGTGATGGAAGCGATCGAGACACTAGCGATTGTGCGGATGATCATCATGCGCCTATAAGGATGGGGAAGGTGTTTGTCAAGTCAAGTCTCGCGACGTGGCTCATAGGACCGTGAGCCCTCGGGTCTCATACACGCTGTTGTGGTCGTCGTCAAGATTGGCCCGCCCGATCGCCATGATCAGTGACACAATGCCGTCGATCTTTTCGCCCGAACGTTTCTTGCTGGGCTTGATGTTCTCAGCGGCGTCGGTCTCCGTTGCGCAGTTGCTGGCCATCCAACGCAACACAGGGTTGTTCCCAAGTCGAAGCCGGCCTTGCCGCCACAGGCGTTCGAACATCTTCGACGGTTCCGACATCGACGCGTACCCCTGCCCGAACTGAATCATATTCACATCCTCGTTCATCAGGTCGTTTGCGATCTGTGTGGCGTTCCACCTGTCAAACGCCACGTCCTGAACGTCGAACGTCGTTGTGTCACGCAGCACCTGAGCCCGTACGAAATCATAGTCGACAACGCCGCCGTCAGTAAGCTCGATCCACCCCTCCTTAGCCCATGCCCGATATGGGACGCGGTCTTTGCGCTCACGCAGTATCGCCGAGTCGGTGGGCACCCAGAACCGACACAACACGTCGTACATCGACCCGTCCTCGTCTGGGAACACCCACACACACGCGGTGATGTCACTGACAGACGAGAGGTCAAGACCGCCGTAGCACCTCCGCCCCTCGAGCTCCTGAATCGATTGCTTGTGACAAACCTCCCACAGCGCCATGTCGACCCATCGTTCGGCCTGCCCAACCCAGATGTTCAGGCGCTTGGTGAGGAAGCTATTTTGCTCCGAGGTCAACTCTTGGGCGTTCCTACAGGCGCGCGCGATGTCTTTCGGGTTGACTGACACACCATAGTTCGGATTCGCCTTGCGCCAGGTTGACTCCTCGCGCCAGTCGTCCCCGTCGTCGGGGCAAGCGATGAACACGAACATCTCGTCGTCGACCACACGCCCGTTGAGGATTTCGACGCCGAGGTCGTGACGCTGCTTGCAGGGACCATCGAGCAGGAACCCCGCCGTCGTGATGATGAACAGCAACGGCTGGAGACGGGCACCCATGCCGGTCTTGATCACGTCGTAAAGCTCAGGCGTCTTGTGGGCGTGATACTCGTCCACCAGTGCGCCGTGTGGGTTCAAGCCATCCGCAGTCATCGAGTCGCGACCTAACGGTTCATACTTGCTCGATGTGCTTGGGTCCGAGATGTTGTCCTTCAGGATCAAGCACCGGTTGTTCAGGTCAGGCGACTTGGCAATGACTTGCTTGGCGTCTTCGTGGGCGATTTTTGCCTGATCTTTCTTAGTCGCCGCTGTGTAAATATCCGCGCCAGGCTCGCCGTCCGCGATAAATAAATACGTTCCAATTCCAGCGGCGAGAAACGTCTTTCCATTCTTGCGCGGAATCTCGGTGTATGCTTCGCGGAACCGGCGAAGTCGTGTGTCGCGTTCCTTCCAACACAGGATCGAGCAGACAACGAAAACTTGCCAATCCTCAAGGTAGAACGGCTTCCCCGCATACGCACCTTTCCAGTGGCGCAACGCGGGGAAAAAAGTATCGACGGTTTGGTCTGCTTCTTCGTCATCGAAATAGTAGTTCCCCGCTTCAACGTCGCGACGGTGGCGAACACAGGCAAGGCGCTGCAACTCACCCATAAGAATCTCGCGACGAATTGCAGCGTCGACGAATGCCTCAAGGCGCGCGCGGGCTTTACCCGGCGGAGGCGGCGGCTTGCTCACGCTTCGCTCGATTACGCGCGGCGAGTTCCGACAGGGGGTCGGTCATCGCTTCAACTTGGCCGGTGTGCATGCCGACGCGGTCACTGGGCGTGAGTCCGAAACGAGCGGCGACTTGCATAAGCGTGCCGACCTCTTGTTTCTTGATTGCAATCCATGGGTTCGGTCTTCGTTGGGAGACACAGGTTGCGGTGTCGACCCAGACGACCGCCCCCTCAGAGGCGATCGATTCAACAGCTTCGATATAGAGCGTCCACGCTTCGCAATAAACCGCCAGGATCTCGAGATCCAGAACGGTCAACAGTTCAAGCGCGATCAGTTCCGAGCCGAGTTTTTCGTATAGCTCGCCGGCGTCGTCTGACAACCAGGCAGGAGCGATGACTTCGGACGGTGTGTCGGGCTGCGGTTCATCCACAGGCATCGGTCGCTTGCCGGGGTTACCCTTGACGATCCGAAGCCGTGTCGGGTCTGGCTTGCGTCCTGAGCCCTTGCCGCCCATGTGGTGCTCCATGGTGTGAGTGAATAACGAGGAGGCTGTCGAGTGTACAGACGCCCATCTGTCACGCAACTATATGCCTGAATCGGCATATTGCAATATTTGAGATATGGGTTTTGTGCGAAAAAAAAATGAAACT